>Ga0181568_10001242_pt1 | contig 23507 bp, 18 predicted proteins | sample 101ome_20_FD_133758 | JGI IMG/M metagenome (GOLD analysis project Ga0181568, IMG submission 133758) | Coastal salt marsh microbial communities from the Groves Creek Marsh, Skidaway Island, Georgia - 101404AT metaG (megahit assembly) | ecosystem: Environmental > Aquatic > Marine > Intertidal...
TATTTAGAAGATACAGGAGATAATAATTTAGGAAAAATATATTTATTATTAGATGAAAGTGGGACAACTTTGATAGGAAAATCAGAAAATGAAATAGATAGATATAATACAAATTTAGAAAAATTAATAAAAGAAAAGGAGAGGTTGGGTGAGGACATACAAGAATTAGAAAAACAAAAAATAAATAAAACAGAATTTATTATAGAACCATATAAATTAAATTTATTTAATAAAGAAAATCATGTAATAACTCATTATGAAAATTTTGTAAATAATTTTAATTATGAAAAATTTAATTTATTATTTACATTAGAATTTAAACATATAATAATACCAAAAATATTTAAATATAAAAATGATAATAAATTAACAAATAATACAGATAAATATAATATATATCCATTAAATTGGATAGCTGGTCCTAAACCTGAACCGGGAAGTGGTATACAAAGACGAATAGGAAATAGAAATATAGATGTAAAATATAAAAATTTATATAATGATATTGATAAACGTCAATTACTTGTTTCAGAAAATTATAAAACAGATAAAATAAATACAACTAAAGGTAAAACAAATATAAATGAAAAGGATGAATTAGCATTATGGAGATTCATTTTTGATGATGAAAATAAAACATATGAAATAAAAAATGTGAAAAATAAGTTGTCTATATTGAAACAAGTAGAAGAAAATTCAAGAAGATTTTTTCCAAATTTTTTAAATGGTAAAAAAGTAGAGAATTTTGAAAATCAAAAAATAGATTTAGAAGAAATACCAGATAAGCCTTATCATTATAATTTATCATTTAAAGTTAAAATAAAAGGAGAAGATAATTCTATTAAGTTATATTTATCTACAAGTAATTGGGATGGAATACTTGTAGCAAGAGAAGAGGATGTGGATTTTAAATTAAATACAGATAAGGATAGGGACAATAATGCATTTATAATAAAACCTTTTGAGGAAGATAAAAGAGAACCGGAAAAAATATTTTTAAAACAAACATATTTAGGTTTATCAGATGATAATTTAAATCAAATAATTCCGGAGTGTGTAAATAAAGAAGCAAAATTATTACAAAATAAATATTTGATAATAGAAAACAATACAATAAGAGATTATATAAATAGTCATTTATATGAAAAATATTATGAAAAAACAGAATTTAAATTTAAAACAGAAATATTGGATAAAATTAAAAATTATAAAGAAAAATTGACGTGTGATACTTGTATAGAAATAATTGATCCGAATTTATTAGAAACATATATAGATAATATTTTAAAAAAATCATCAAATATGGAAGAAACAATAGAAGCTATACAATATATATTTAATATAAAACAATATAAGGGTAATGAAATAGAAAAATATTATAATAGTAATCCAATAGGTGATATATTAACAATAGGTAATAGTACATATAATATACATAATTTTTTTGTTAAAATAGAACCACAAATAGAAGATAATACAAATAATAAATTAGTATTGGGATTTATAAAATATTCAAATAATATTGAAATACCATTAAATAATATAAAAAATAGTCAAGATAAATTTCCTTCAATAGTAAATTTTAAATTTGAATATGAAAAACCTTATTTAAATATTTTTATATCTTATTCAACAAAAACAGAAGATATACAAGGTTATTTAGATAAAAATGGAAATATAAAAACAAAAACAAATGAATTAAGTATGCAAGAATTTAGGGAATTAAATACTAATATAAATTTTGAAATATATTTTCCAGCATATATAAATCCATGGTGTTCTATAGGTTCAATTGATAATATTAATGTGGATACAAAATTAAATGACTATAATTATATGAAAAATAGTTTTTTAAATAGAAAATTTAAAACAAATAAATTAATAAAAAATGTAAAATATAATAGTATTAATGAAAATAATGAAATACATATATTAAGTTCTTTAAAAGAAACATTTACAGAAGTAACAGGAGAAAAAAATATTAGAATAAATAATAAAAATTCATTAATATTTAATTTAAAATTAAAAAAACAAAATAATACTGTTGAGAATACTGAAAATGAAGATATTGAAAATTATTTAAGATATGATAAAGTTTATTATATGCTTAACCATTATAAAATAGGAGTGGAAGAGGGTCGTGAGTATACAGTTATGGGTAGTTGTGAAAGAGTACATTATGAAGCGCGTTGGTGTGGGGGTAGAATTACAGGACATAATGTAGATATGTATTTATTACAATCAAATTATATAAAAAATAATTTTATTAGTCATTTTAAATTTGATCCATTTAATTCAGATAAAGAATATCTTGAATATGGAGATGAGGTATGGATTGGTTATAATCATCCAACAGAAAAAAATCAATTATTAAGTTGTAGTGGAGATGGTGTATATATTAATTTTAGTAAAAGAACAGGACCAAAAACAGGAAATGATTCGACTGATACAACATTTGAAAATCCAACATCAAGTGGATTTCCAGATTATAGTAATGCAGTAATAAAAATAATATCACCATTGGGAAAAACAGGTAAAGTATTAAAAAAGGATAAATTTATTTTACAATTTAGAAATGGATATTATTTAAGAATAAATACTTCAGATAGAACAGTAATGGGTAGTGGTAAAAGTCCTAATGGTTGTGGAGATGGATTATTTGCAGGTGTAAGAGCAGATCCAAAGGAAAACATAGAAACCCAATTATGGAGTATAATTGAATCAACTACAAAATTTTCAGATAATTGGAGAGAGAATGATGAAAAATTTAATAAATATTTTAATGAAAATGTAGAAGATAATAATATAGAATTATTTAAAATAAAGGGTAAAAATGAAACTATAAATTTTTCTATTAAAAATAACAATTTATTAATAACAGAACAAGATATAAAATATATAAAAAATGATAATACATATAATGAAACATTAGAACATATAAATGATGTAAATACAATATGTAATATTGAAAAAATTAATATAAATATCTATAATGATATTATTTTAGATTTTGTACCAATAAATAATTTATATAGTTTAACAATTCATAATGGAAATAAATTTAAAAGTTATATTTTAAATATAGATTTAACAGAAATATTACGTGAAACTGTATTAAGTGTAAGTAATAATATAGAATTAAAATATAAGATAGGTGTAGCAGATCCTCAAATAAAATATATATCAGTAAAAATTCCTGAAAATCAGGAAGAAGAAATAATAATAAAAGAAGAAGAACCAGCAATCGTTCAAAAATATGGTTATTCTAAATGGAATAGAGGAATGGCTAAAAATTATTTTGGAACAAAAATAAAAAATAATTTTTATAAATCGAATAGAATAGATAATTTATATGTAAAAATAAATAGTGAAACAAATGAAATTAAGGATGTATTAAATCCTCAAACTATATTATGGACTGAATCATATAATAGTGTATCATCGGAAGACTGGAGATGTGGTGTAGATTGTATTGATAAAATGAAGGATAAAATAAAAAATAAATTTTTGAAAATAAATAATACTCCACAAACTGTAATATATGAATTTAATAGACCAATTAATATATCAGAATTACGTTTTAATTTAGATGAAAAAATTAAAAATAAAATGAATTTTCAATATTTTGATGAAAAAACAAATACGTATAAAAATATATTAAATAATATACCTATAAAAGATAATTCAAAAAATTGGTTTAGTACTTGGGTTGGTGCACAACCTACAGAACGTCAAATGTTTACTACTCGTGCTGATGCTAAAAAATATTGTGAAGATAATAATACTCAATTAATGATATCACGTTATAAAACTACTGGTAAAGCTTTAGGAGCGGATGCATTTTATCGTGATGATTATGGATATTCTTATAAACCGAGCGAAGCAACAGGAACAGCTAATAGTGGATATAATGGTCCAGCAGTATGTTTAAATACAACAGAAAAACACACAATTGAGAATGATGTGGTAGCATATAAATTTAAATTTTCAACAGATAATTTACAATTACCAAGAAATATATATAATATTTTTATGAAAGGTAAAATAGGATCAAGTTATCCTAATTTAGAAACAAAAAATGTAGGAATAGGTTTTATTAAAAGTAAAAATAAATTAACTGAAAAAAAAATTTTTGTAAATTATATTAAGGATAAATATGGTACTTGGATAAAAGTAGGTATATTTAAAAGTAATGCTGTAAAATCAATAAAAAATACAATAAAAAGTACTCACAATTTATCTATTATAATGGATCAAAATACAAATTCAGCTTTTTCAGCAGATTTTGGAGAAATGAAAAGTTCTGAAGTAAGAATATTAGGTGCGACTGATTTTAATAATTGGGAAGAAACAAGAACAGTAGATTGGATATATAAAGTTCCTAAAAATTCATTAGGAGAATATAGAAAATGGAAAAAATTTTTTGAACCTAGACGTTCGAGTGATTTTGAGTCAATGGCATCAGGTTTTTGGGGTTTTGAAGTAGATGGAGCATATGATGGACGTGGACGGTGGACGAATGATTCATTTAAATTCGTAGGTGTAAGTAATGAAGCATATAAATTTAATGTTAATGCTTATAATGAAGGTGATTTAGATATAAATATTGGTACATTTAGAGATGATGGTGGATTAAATGTAAAAGGTGATCCAAAAAATATGGATTGGGGGTCATCTTTTATTACATCTGGTGTAGGTGTTTATGATGGTAGAGAATATTTTTATGATATAAATTATAATGATGAAGAAACACCACATTGGAGAAAATATAGAAGTGGATACTATTTTCAACCTAGATATAATAATAGCAAAGATGGTACAATACATCATTTTAATTCAGCAGTATGGGTATTATTAAAAGTAGATGAAAATGATTTAACAATAATGAATGGTTCATTAATTCAAGTAAAAAGTAATTTATTTAGAAAAAAAAATGATTTACAAAATCAAAACGTTCAAATAAAAAAAGATATAGAAAATAAAAAAAATAATATTAATAATTTAAAAAAAATTCATAATAAAAGAATATTAATAAACAGGGAAATACAACAACAAATTAATTCAAAAAATTCACAAATAGCAAGTTTAAAATCGATTGTAAATAGTAAATATTTAAATAATTTTATTATACCAAAATCTGGATGGAAAGTTTATTTATCTTGTGAAGATTGGCCTGCTTATTATTTAACATCAAATCTATGGGAAAAAGGCCCATATGTTTTACGTAAATTTAGTCAAAATCCAGGTCCAGAACCTTGGATAATGACTTTTTCAGGAAGTTTAAGTAATGGTACACATATAGTATTACAAAAACCTAATGGTGGTTATTTACATAATAATACAGGATGGGTTCAAAAAATTAGTCTAGGTAGTTATAGTTCATATTGGTCTAAATGGACAATAGAATTTAGTGGTAGTATGACAGCATCTTGGTTTAGATATGGTTCAACATCATATAATCAAACAAAAGGTGGTAATGATGGAGGTAAAAAAATTAAATTAAAAAGTAATACTAATAGTAACTATTTTGGCTTGAGACATTCTTCTGGTACAACATGGGTAATAAACAGATCAAAAGGTTGGTATTTAAGATGGATAACTGAATTAAGAATACAATTACTTAGTTGTGAATTAAGTTATAATTATTTAGCTTCAAATATTAGTGAATATGGTTCAGCTAATTTTGGTACATATCATAAGAATGTAGATTTTAACTGGGGTTGGATAATTGAATTTATTGGGATACCTATAAATGGTATGGAAATATATTTAAAAAGTGCATATAATGGATTATATATACATTCAAATCGTAATGGTACTTATAGTACAGGAAGTAGAAATCCTTATTTTAATTGGACTTTACATTGGGATGGAAATCTCACCTCCGAAACTAGAATTTATATAAAATCAAAAGGATTGGGGGGATATATAGGTTATAATTTGTATAATAGAAGTTCTAAAGATTCGAAATCTGCTTGGAAAATAATATGGGAAGGGGAAGGAAAAGTACTACATTTTTTAAATAAAGAAAAAACTAGTTTAGATAATAGACTTAATAGGCCAAATGAAAATACATTAGTAGAAAAAAAGGATATAGAAAATATGGAAAAAGATATAGTAAATTTGAAAAATAAATTAGAAAAAAATAAAAGTGAACTAGCTAAAATAAATACTGAATTAGCTGAAAATATGAATTAAATAGTTTTTATTAAAAAAAAATATACTTTTTTTTTAATTTATATATATATATATATAAATGAAAAATACATATTTTACAATTCCTATAATATTTATAATAATTATTTTATATTATATCAATAAAAATAAATTAAATAAAAAAATAAAAGGGGGAGAAAATAAAAATTGGTTTAAAAGTGAAGATAATTTTACAAATATGACAGAAGCAACAAATTATTGTCATAGTGAAAAAACAAATTTATTAAATTCACGTAAAGAAGCTAAAGGAGAATATTTAGAAGAAGATGCATGGTATAGAAATGATTTTGGATTTTCAATTTCACAAGGAGATCAAACAGGTATAAAAAAACTGCCCCAAGAAGGACCTGCGGTATGTGAAAAAAGAATAAGAAGAGATTTAGAACCAACACAATTAGAAGATATAAAAAATTTTAATCAAGATTTTAAAGAAATAACACATATATCAGAATTAGTTAGTACAGATTTTAATTATAATGAATTTGAATTACAATTTAATATAAAAAGACAAGGAAAAATGATAGTAGATTTAGATGGTGGTATATTAACAATAGGTCAAAATAAGTCAAATTTTCATAATTTATTTATACATATAAAAAATATTGAATTAATAATAGGTTTAATAGGTTATAATACTCATTTATCTATAAATTTAAATAAAATTAAATCAGCAACAACAATTTATTTTAGATTTATTTACAAAAATCCGTATTTAAATATATTTGTAAATGCTTATGATAAAAATGATGTTTCTACTATAGGTTATTTAGATTATTTAGGTAATATTACAAATGAAATGAATAGAAATTTCAGATTATATATGCATCCTATTTTAAATGGTTGGTGTTCTTTAGGAACTACAAATTTTGTAGAAATGAAAAATATAGATGGAGAGAAAAAACCAAGTTTAATATCAGCAGATGGAATATTAAATCAAGAACAAACAACTATATCAAATTTAAAAATAAAACATAAAAAAAGAAATATAGTAGAATTATATAATGAAACTATAAATGATATTACAAATTATAGTATAAATTATAATTTAAATAATATAATAGGATTTGATTTAAAATCTAATGAATCTCAAATTAATTTTAATGGAAAATTAGTAAGAATAGAATTAGAAAATAAAAATTATTTACAGTTAGAAAAACAAAAATTAGAAGAAGATAAATCAAACATAATATTAAGTTTACAAGGTACATCTATGGGTGATGCTTTAGCATCTGAAACACTTATTGAAATAGATTATGATAAAAAAATATATTCATATTATTTTGAAATTATACCTTATATGAATTTACATTTATTTTGTTTATATTTAAATAATGATTTTAATAGATATGTAATTGATTTATCTAATTTGAAAAATAAAAATAACACATATTCAAATTTTAAAAATATAATTATAAATGAAAATAATAATCCATTAATACAAAAAGTAAAAATATTTACTGAAGAATTTAATTATAACAGAGGACAAACAATGGGTAGATTATATCCTATTATAGATTATAATGGTGATAATGCATTGGTAACATTTAAAAAAAATGTTAAAATAGAATATATTAAAATATTAAGTAGTAATAATGTAATTTATACATTTTATGTTAAAAATATATTTCAAAATAAATGGAAAAATATACTTCAGTTAGATTTGAATGAAAAAAATAAATTAAATTTTAGAGATTCTAATATTATAATAAATGATAATACAATTAGTAATGAATATAGATTTAATCTTTCAACAAATCACTATTATATAATACCTATTAATATAATAAATGAAAATGATGCTATTGAAAAAAGTAATAAAAACGATGAAAAAATGTTAAATTATACTTATACTAATCCTGAAGAATCAGGTGAAGTAAAATTAGCAAAAGATGATTTCGAAGCGACAGAATGGACGTTTAATCTTATGACAGGAATAAATTTCGAAATAAAAACTAAAGAAATTATAAATCCTGATGGTAGTACAATATTACCTTATTATTTTTATAGTGAAAAAAGTAAAACAAGAAAATTAATGTTAGAACCTAAACCTAATACATCATTATTTTATATATATTATTATCCAAATGGTGAAGAAAAAACAGGTGCTAAAAAAGAATATATATATTATCTACAAGATAGACAAGGAAAACAGAAATTAACTAATAAACAAGATAAAAAAAACTGTGAATTTACCATAAAACAAGTAGTCCCTAAAAGTGATGCCGTATTACCTTCAGAAATAGAAAGACAAGAAAAACTACTTAAAGAAAAAATAGCTAAATTAAATAAAAATTTAAAAGAAGTAGAAAAAAATATAAATGAAAATGAAAGGAAAAAAATTAAATTTAATTCTGAATTAGGAAAAATAAATAGTAAAATTATAAGACAACGAAATAAAATAAAAAATAAAAATAAACAAATAGATGAAAAAATAGGAGATATTATAGATATTGATAATGAAATAAGTCAAATAGCCCAGCCTAGTCGATCTGAAGAACAAAATAGAATAAAAAAAAAAGAAATAGATGAAAAATTAAAATTTTTAAATCAAGAATGGTTTAAAAATCAAAATTATTTTTATAGTTCAGATGTTGGAATGATTATGAAAAATAAAAGCCAAGCTGCAAGTTATTGTAGAGACAAAGGTTCAAGTCTAATGGATTATACAAAAATGAGTAATAACGTAGTTGCTGATGCATATTATGATAATGGTTATGGATATTTACGTAGTTCTACTGCAAAAACTTTATCTACAGCTAATTCACCATCAGCTGGTTATGCACATGCTATGTGTTGGAGAAAACCAATTGTAAGAAAATTAAAAGAAGAATTAAAAAAAATAAAAAATGATAATGAATTAATAGCAGACAAAAAAAAAAATATAGAAAAAAAAAATACAGCAGAAGCAGAAAAAAAAAATTTAGATTTAGAATTAAAAAAATTAGAAAAAGCATTAAAACCAATGGAACAACAAAGAGAAAAAATAAAAAGAGACATAGAAAATATAATACCAGTTATTGATAGACTTAATAATAAAAAAAAATTTTTAAAAATTAGTATAAAAAGTGAACAAAATAAAAATATTATAACGGAGGTAATGGAAATTTATGGAATAGAAGATCCTTATCCAAAATTATATATTAATAATAATAATATAAAAAATTCTACTCAAGCATGTTCTTACGTCCATTCAAATGAAAATATAATATATGAACATTTACCAAGTAAAATTTATAAAATAAAAAAAAAAGATGATAAATTTGATGAAACACAAGATAATGAATTCAGTAAAATTGAAGAAATCGCACAAAAAGAAAAAGAAAGAATAAAAAAACTAAATAAGAATAAAGATGAAGCATTAAAAGCATTAAATTGTCAAGATCCGGCTAATAAAATAGTATGTGAAATTATTAGAGGTAATATGTATGAAAATACATATAATAATGGATTAAGTAATAAAATATATAATTTTTGTTCTAATAATATGAGTCATTATAATAATAAATTATATAGTTATGATTATGATAAAGATAGATATTATTATCAAGAAAAAATTGATTATGAAACAAATGTATATGATGAAAAACAAAGAATAAAATTAGGTGAATTATCAGAAGAAGAATTAGAATTAGTACAAAATATAAAAAAATTAAAATCACCTGGTATAGATTTAATAAGTGTAGCTACAAATAATAAATTAACTAATCCAAATGGAAGAAATTCAAAAAATCAAATTGATAATTATTTTAAAATTTTTTCACAAAAAGCTCAAAGATTTGTAATAAGATGGAGTGATAATAGTGCTTTTAAATCATCTGTATTAATAAATTTAGTAGCTATTAATCATTCAGGTGGAAGTGAAAAACATATTAAAAATATTAAAATTATTGAAGATCCATTAGATAACAAAATGAAAAAATATTTTTTAAATATTAAAAATAATCTTAAAAATAAAATAAAAAATACAATAAAACTTATAAAAAAAGAACGTCCATTTTTTGATTTATATAATATGGGTAAAAATGATGGTAAACCATGTAATGATTTTGATGATATGAGAGAATGGGATGATCCACCACCTGAAACATGTTGTCATGATGAAGATATATGTGAAATTAAACATTTAGGAGAAAAAGTAGATATTACTTGTATAGAAATTAATAGAGGTGATGTTTCAGAAAGAGTAAAAGAATCACGAAAGAAAATTTTAAAAAAAATAAATGATTTACTTATATTACATAATCAAGGAACTAATAAAAAAATAGTAGATTTAGAAAAATGGAATAATTTAAAAACATTTATAGAAACTAATTTTACAAAAAAAGAAATTTTAGATTCAAAACAACCTAAATTAATCGAAGCATATAATCTTTTATTAATTAAACGAGTCCAACGAGCAATTCGAATCGCCTTCTTGAATGAATTAAAAAAAAAAAGGAGGCAAAATCCTTTATCGTATATTCAGGGTAGAAGACGTAGAAGTTGGTCGAGTTTTGGTGGAACTTCAGAAAAAAAAATAAAAGGAGGAAGAAGAAAAAAAAGACTTTTAGATAATTTTATAAAAAAATATTATAAAAATCCAGATGTATTTTTTAATAATATAATGAAAGAAATTATAAAAGAAGAAAATGAAGTTGTAAAACAGGAATCTAAATTTAATGATTTAACAGAATTATATATAAATACATTAATACCAAAAATTGAATATCATGATAATGATAAAGATGGTAATATAAAAGAATATTGGAGATTGGAATGGGATGGTGTATATAATCCTAAAACTACTGAATTTCATTTATTTAATTTAATAGAACAAAAATATTTAATAGCAGAAGAAATAGAAAAAATAGTTAAAGTTGAATATTATGATACAAATGAAAAAAAACAAAAAATTAAATTTGAAAAATATAAAATAAATAAATTAGCATTTGTTACTAATAAAGTAATTGGTAAGGGATGGAAAATACAAGTTACTACACCTGAATTACAATGTAATGAGGCAGATGCTAAACAAAAAAAATGTAGTTCAAGTTTAACAGAAACTGAAATAATGAATTTAAATATGAAATATAAACAAACAATGGATGTAGAGATAATACAAAAATTAATAAATGATAAATGTAAAACACTATTAAAAGAATTACAAACAGAATGTAATAAGGATACAGAGAATGCTATAGATAAACGACGTGATGATTTTAAAGATCAAATAGAAGAATTAAGAAAAAAAGATATAATATCATTAAGTGAAAATGCATGGATATTTAGTCCAAATATAGGAAGATACGGAGAATTTTTAATTTCAAATCCAAGTCCAAGTGCATCTGAATGGATAGATTTTGGTGGTAGAGATTTAAATAAATATAAATTTAAAATAATGTTATGGGATGAAGATGGACCAGTTCAAGGAGAAGATATAAAACCAATTGATCACGATAATAATACAATTGTAATAGCAAGAGAAACAAAATCAGGTAATATTGAATATTTAAAAAATACAGTAAATGATCAAACTAATGGATTAATATGGCTTTCTAATGAAAAATGGGGTACTCACTTCCAATGGAAAATAGAATGGTCTGTAGATGATTTAGAAGTAAATTTAAATAATAGAGAACCTCCAACTGCATTAATAGGAGAAACAGAAATTTTACAAAAATTTGTATTAGTAGAAAATAGGCAAGTTGCAATTAGTGTAGGTAATAAAATCAATGCTCTTAATAAAAAAATTACATGGACTAATCAATATGCTGTTATTAAAGATGCTATAGGTCTTGGTTTTTATCCTTGTTTAGATTTTGCATGGGTTGCAGAAAATAAGGGTTTTGCAGAATTTTATGATGATAATTATAGAAATAATAGTGGTGAAAATACTTTAACTCAATGTTGGTTTGTAATGGAAAATGAAAAAAAAATAACAGAATTATATTTTGGTTATAATAAATTAAGATATGAGTTGATTAATGCTAGAAATTATACTACAGAAGTATGTGCTAGTCAACGTTGTGCGCTTCGAATATTTTGGTCTTGTCATCGATATGAATGTGCCAAGTACAAAACTTTAACTTGGACAAGTAGTGGTGTAGATAAACTTGATAGTTGGGGAGGTAATGCTAATGGATTACCTCCTTCAGGAAATTGGATGACACGACAAAATAGTATGTTAAGTGAATTAGAAGAAGATACAGGTAAATGTTTAAAAAAATTTAGTTCACCTATGACAATTTATTTAAAATCACCTAAAGAGGGATATTTAATTTCTAATAGTTTTGGTAAACCTAAATTTTCAGAAAATAAAACACCATATATTAATGGATGGTATTTATTAATGAAATATAAAGATAGAAAAAAACCAGATTGGCTAAAAAATCATATGAGTAATATAAATAAATATACTGATGGTTATTATACTAAAATTTTTGACAATAATGTATGTGTAGGTAAATCAAAACGATTAAAAATACCACAAAAAATGAAAATTGGTGATTTTTCTGTAGATAAATGTGCTAAAGCTTTTAAAAAATGGCAAGGTGAAAATGGATCAGCATATAAATGGTTTATGTATTTACCTAAAGGACCTATTTTTAAATATAATGAATGTGTTGCTTTAAAAATTAAAGATCAATGTAATGGTTTTCAACCTCCAGGTATATCAAAAATGCAAAAATATGTAACTATACCAGGTGGAATATCAAAATTTAGAAAAATATTTGGTTTAGGTGGTGGTGAAATTATAGAAAAAAATGATAAAAAAATAAAAAAAAATAATAAACAAATACAAATAGGTGGTATTTATGGTTTTGTTTCAAAAACTTTAAATTTAGAAGATAAAAAAATACCCTTACCACAATATGTAACATATAAATTAGATGATGAATATGATTGATAAAATATTTAAAAATTTAAATTGATTTTTTTTTTATTTTATTTAATTACTAAATGCATATTTATTTAAATGCTTCTGAAATTGCTGGTTTAATTAATAAAAATAAATATAATCCACAAGAAGATGTAATTTATGATATTTTATGTAGAGTAAAAAAAGAAAAAAATAAATCAGATAATAATAAATTACAAATTATTGATAAAACCGAATTACTTGAACTTTTACAATTTTTCCAACAATCTCAACTTATTGATAATACACTTTGTGAACAATATAAAAATGATATTAAAAATAATAAAACAAATGATATAACTGAAATTTCTAAAGCAGTTTTAAATAAAGTATCTGAAAAATCTGTAAAAACAAATTGTACGGATGAATCTAAAAAACTTCAAAATAACATTCAAGCTAATTTAAAAAAAGTAATGAAAAACAAAAATATAGATAAAGTAAATGAATATTTAACAGGTCATATTAATAAAACTCGTGGTATTGTAAATGAAAATAAAATTATAGAAAAATATGAGAAAAAAAATAATACCAAAATTAAGGATAATAATTCTAAATTATATAAAATGAAATTATTTGATATTGAACCACATTCTATATATATATGTGGTAAAATTGATGGAATTGAAAATAATTCTTTGATTGAAATTAAAAATCGTCGTAATCGTTTATTTGAATTTATACCATTATATGAAAAAATCCAAACTGAAATTTATTTTCGTTTAACAAATCTTACACAAGGAAAACTTATTCAAAATTATAATGATACACAGTCTATTTTTGATATTCAATCTGATGATGAATTATGGAATACTATTTTATCTGAATTAATGGACGCCTGTAATATTATTATTTCACAATTATAATTTTAAAATTGATATTAATATTAATTAATATATAGTATGTGTTTTGATGATTTTTCACAATCTTGTGCTGTAACTATTATAATTATTTTTATATTATTTACTATTAAACAAGAATTTTATAATAGTACTCACTTATATGAATTTATTAAAATTGTTATAGCAATATTTTTAATAATATTTACTCTATATTTATATTTTGTACTTATAAAAAAATTTTATTGTAATAATCGTATAGTTCCTGAAGAAACTGATATTGAAAATAATAATAAAGAAATAACAGTAACTCCTGATGGTGTACATTCTTAATATTTATGATATTTATGTCTATATCTACTTTTTATATTATAAATAAGTTTAGGAATAAGTTTATATAAATGAACTACAATCATTATTCCTCCAACTATTGCTAATGATATATATATATATTCAGGTATGTTTTTTTCAAAAGCAAATAAATAAGAAACATATAAGAAATATCCTAAAATAGCAGTCCAATGAATAAAATTTATAAATTGGTATGTTATATATAATTTTTTTATATTAGGAACAGTTACAATAAATGGAATTGTTAAACTAATACCAACTAACATTTTTTTAAATAAATCTGATTCTCTATTAAAATTAATATAAATCATAATAGGACCTATTAATAATATATGCATTAAATTTACAGCAATCATTATATATACATATAATATTTATTTTTTTAATAAATTAATAATTAAAATATTTTAGTAATATATATATATATAATATGGGTAATGCTAGTGTTGGTACAGTAACCGGTTCAGGTTTTTTTGATTTTCGTTTTTTAAATCCATTTACTAAATTACCAAATGGTACATATTTTGGTTCAAGATATGGATACGTTCAATTTATATTTATAGCATGTGTATTAATTAGTTTAATATCTGTTGTTTATTATAATAAAAATACATCTAAATTATCAGTACAAATGTTTTATTTAATAATAACTTATTTAGGTATGTATTATTCTTTATCTTGTTTATTAATGCCTAATGATCATGAACGTTGTTATATTCTTGTATGGTTATTTTTATTAGGACTCATTATGTCAACTGTTTTATCTATTTTTGGAGAATCTTTATTTAAAAATGTTAATAAGTTTTTAAATAAACAAGAAGGTGGCGCTCATTGTTATAAAAAAGACGAACAAGAAGGTGGAGGAGGATATCATAAAAAAGACGAACAAGAAGGTGGAGGAGGATATTATAAAAAAGACGAACAAGAAGGTGGCGCTCATTGTTATAAAAAAGACGAACAAGAAGGTGGAGGAGGATATTATAAAAAAGATGAACAAGAAGGTGGCGCTCATTGTTATAAAAAAGACGAACAAGAAGGTGGAGGAGGATATTATAAAAAAGACGAACAAGAAGGTGGAAGAGGATATCATAAAAAATACGAACAAGAAGGTGGAGGAGGATATCATAAAAAAAATAGTTATGAAGAATATGGTGGTGCACATTGTTATAAAAAAGAAGATCAAGAAGGTGGGTTTTTTAAATATTAAATAAAAATTTTGAAATAAAAATATTATATAATATATAAATGGATTTATCTAATAATACTTCTAATAATTTGTTTGATAAAATAAAAACAATATTATTTAAAATACCATATATGTATTATATAATATTTTTTATTGTTATTATGTGTATTTATATTTATATTAATAGTGGTTTACATATTTTAAATAAAATGGGTAGTAAAAATATATTAGATAATAAAATTAATAATGAAAATGATATAATATTTAAAAATGATTTAGTACGATTAAAATATAAAGATTTAAGTAAAATTTTAGGAGATCCTAATTTAATAGAAACTAAAGAAGATTATACTACAGAATCTGTTACATGGAAATTAGATTTAGAATCTGAAAATTTTAAATATGGTAAATATAATGGTTTAGATTATATTAGATTAAATGGATATGTTGCTCGTAAAAATCATCCTATACCTGCACCAGTTTTTGTTATTGTTGGTAAATATATAAATGTACCAGAACATTTATATGGACCTTTAAAATATGCATCACCTACAATTAATATAGAACAAATTTCAATACCAAAAACTCATAATCTTCATTATGAAAAAACAGGTGAGAAAAAAGTTTCTTTAGTTACTGGTAGTTGTGCTAGTATAACAATTTCTGCTATAACACTTAAATTTGTAGAAGATATGATAAAAGAATATAAAAATAATGTAAATGTAACAATGGATATACATGAAAAATTTAGAAATGAATATAATTTAAGAGTTTTAACTTATTTATGTGGTAAAGGTATTCAAAATAAAATATCTTGGTTTTCACCTAAAAATTTTAATGAACCTACTATTTATAATTCAGGATCAGATAAATGTCATATTTTTACAAAAGAAAAAAAGATTCCTACAGAAAAAGAAAATGCTGAAGAAGTTACAAAAATATTACGTTCTATTGATAATACTATTAGTGAAAATCATTTATCACAATCTGATATTAAAAATTTATTAGAAAATAAAACAAAACAAGATAAAACTACTGGTGGTTCTTGTAAAAAACACAATTTAAAAAAAGATTGTGAAGCATCTTCCAATTGTTTTTGGGATGGAGAATGCGACCAAAAATTTTGTCATGATGCAACTGATAAAGAAACTTGTGAGAGTGATGAAGTATATGCTACAAAATGTTATTGGGACAATATGGATCAAAATAATAAATGTAAACATCGTCCTTCTTAAATATGAATATATATACGATTGATATCAATTGCCATTCCTAATAATCCTGTTTCTTTTCCTAATGTATGAATTAATTGTCTAATATAATAACCTGTTGATACATGTGCTTCAAATGTACTAATCCATACCTCTTTTTTTTTATCATAATTTTTCCATTGTTTTCTAATTATATCTTGACGAAAATTTCCCTCAATATTTTTCATATTTTCAATAATCTCTTCTTTCAGCACCTCTATATTTTTTTTTTCTGTATGATAATATTTTATATAATCTACCGATACCTCCTTATACGGAATTTCTATTTCATCTAAACGACCTAAATTACTCCATTCCCATAATGGATGCTTCACACCATTTTCATTATGAACTGTTCGTGCTGAATATTTATGAAAATATTGATTATAACACCCTTCATATTTCCCTATATATTTTTCTATATTATTTATTAGTTTTTTTATCTCATTTTCATCTATACTTTTTTCTTCTGTAATTAATCCTAATGTATCATCTGTATCTGTTTGAAATCCCCATGCAATTTTAAATTGATATGTTTTTTCATGATCCAAATTTTTATCCATTTTTTTACATTCTTCATCAAAAAGTAATAATAATTTTCCTTGTGCCATTGGATCTAATTTCCCACAAATACATACCTTATTTTTTCCTAATTTATTTTTATAATATTTTGCAACCGTGGTTCCCATAATACCAGTTGGTTTATGAACGAATTTCATTTTTCATAATAAAAAAAGTAAAATCAATTTAAATATAAATTTTTATCTTTTACCCCAAGCACATATTCCTATAAATTTAATATTTGATTCCTCATCATTATTACATATATTATCTATATTTAATATTATTAGAAAATAAGAACCTCCCACGCATAAATATTTATTTGTTTCATTACTAACATTTGCTTTTTTTCTTTTGGTTGCATTGTCATACCTGGTGGAATTAGTGCCATCATATGAGCAGGCCAATCTGTTTTATAATGTTGAATTCCTTCATAAAAATGTGAATTTTCTGGTTTAAATTCCAAGTTAGGATATGCTTTATTTAATTTACCTCCAGGTGCTGGGAATACACCTTTAATTTCATCTGTAATATTTTTTTTTTCATCAAATCTTAAATATTTATAAAGACCTTGTTTAAACTCATCTATAGAATTTAAATTTTCCATATCAAAACTATAATCTACATTTGGAAGGAGGGGGGAGTTGGGTTGTAAAATATAAACGGACACTTTTGGCATACTATTGTCGTTGTATGAATAGAAATAATAGAAAAATCAATTTAAAAAAATAAATTCATAAATAATGATAAAAAATTTTTTATTATTAATCTATAAAACTATGGAATAATATTTTTAAACACCGAAGAAATACTCATATTCTTCAATAGTACGTTTTCGCATCATTTTTGCTAAATATTCTAAATCATTTTCAGTAATATTTGAAATAGAATTATATTTTAAACTATCATTTTCTACATTTGGAGAAAATGTATCAATAAAATTATTTAGGGTATTTTGATCTTCATAATGAAAAATATCATACCACCATAATGCCTGATAAAAATCAGTATCTTTTTTTTCTTTTGCTTCTTTCATTTTAAAAGCAATATTTTGTCCGTTAGAAGGAATAATAATATTTTCAAGATAATTACGATGAGTCATTTTGTTTATTAAATAAATAAAAAAAATCAATTTTATTATTTATTTTTTTTATCCCATTTTAAGAAATGCATAAAATATTCTTGAATAACTTTATAAATAATTACTATTATAATAATAATATTTTCTATATTATATAAATCATAATAATTTATTAATGAATATGCTAAAGATATTTCTAGGAAAAAATTAGGAAAATAAAATAAGAATTTTCTATTATTATTGGATAAAAATAATATTACACCAATTAATCTAAATATTAATAAAAATATTAAAAATTTATTAATATTATTAGAAAAAATATTAATACTTATTATATAATATAATAAGATTATATAACAAATACTATCTATTATTTTATCTAATCTTTGATAATATAAATTATTACATTTTGATGATTTAGTACATATCCATTTATTAAATAAAAATTTTGGTATGTCGCTGTCGAGAGTATCTGAAAAAATTATTAATATTATTTTCATAAATAAGTTTATATTTGTGAAGAATAAAACAAAAATAGTAATAAGTATTCTTAATAAACAACTTATATAAAATTTAGTTTTTAAAGTTATATTCATATAAATATATAAAATATAATATTTATATTAAAATCCATGAACTTTTATAAAATCTTTTGAAATTATATTTTCTTTTATTAAAAAATTTTTCATATTATCTCTTTGGTCTCCTTGTAATTGAATAATATCAATATTATCTTCTGTTTTAATAATTGAACCATTACAATTAAATTTTTTTTTTATATATTTCATTAATTTTTTTATATCTATACTTGAATCTAAACCTTCTATAGTTGTAATTGTTTTTTTAGCATTTCTTTGTTGAATTCTTATATGAACTATATTATGTTTTTTTTCATCTTCAAAAAAAATATTATCGTCTTCAAAAATTACATTCATTAAATTAATATATATATAATAATGTATATTTAAATTATAAATTATATATAATATTATAAATATTAATATGGTATATTCAAATGAAAAAATATTTTATTTATCAGATGATATATTTTTATGTGTTATTAAAAATATAGAGAAAGAGATACATAATTATTCAATAAATCCAGCTAATAGAATTTATGCATTTTTATCTTTAAAAAATTTATATAATAGTAATAAAACAAAAAAATATTTATTTAGTAATATTAATATGAATTTAGTTTTATCTGGTTGTAATTTAAATAATGTTGAATTATCAAATAAAAATTTATGTAATATTCGTTTTTCACACGCAAATATGAATAGAATATTATTAAAAAATTGTAATTTAACTGGTGTTAATTTAGAATATGCTGATTTACAAGAAGCCGATTTAAGTGGTGCTAATTTAAAAAATGCTAATTTAATAGGTGCTAATTTAACAGGTGCTATTTTAGATAAAACAAATTTTAGTAATACAAAAATCGATGATATTATTTTAGATGATGTAAATTTACAAACTATTTGTTTCAATAGTAGTTTATAATAATTTAATTAAAAATATATTATCCTACTTTTTCAAATAAATTATTTACTTTTTTCAAATAAATTATTTATAATTTTAATTAAATCATTAATTTTATTTAAATTTAATGTTTCATTATACGAATTTAAATATAAATTTATATATAAATTAATTTCAGGTAATAAATATTCTATTTGTTGTAAATCTACATTTTTAATATTGCGTATAACAAATGAATTTGAAATCATTTTTTGGCCTATTTTTTTATTAATTTTATCAATTTTTACCAAGAAATCTATTTCTAAATTTATTAAATCATATTTTTTTTGTTTTGAAATAAACATTTTTTTTACAAGATAATCTTTAGCCTCTCTTTTAAATTCCTGTTTATCATTTTTCTTTTTTTGAGGAGGTGATGGAATAGTTACCACTTCGGAAGACATCTTTGAATAAAATAATAAATAAAATGAATAGATTAATCAATTTATAAATTTATAAATATATAATCTTTTTTTTCTACACGTATTTTATATGAAACAACTTATTCTTTATTATCAAACATTTACATCATTAAAACCTTTATTTGATAATAATACACTTCCTACTCATATTCAAATTTCTTCTATTCATTTTGGTAAAGATGAAAATAACAATTCTTATATACATCTTAACGATCATCCACCTAATTCTCCAATTTTTGATTCTATGTGGAAAGAAATAGAAATGTCATATAATTTAGGAGTTAAAATTAAACTTATGATTGGTGGTGCAGGTTTAGCATTTCAAGAAATGTTTTCTAATTTTGATTTATATTATGGATTGCTAAAAAATGTTTTTAAATTACATCCATATATTTGTGGTGTTGATTTAGATATTGAAGAAAATGTTGATTTAAATGATGTTATTAAATTAGTAAATATTTTAAAAACCGATTTTGGTAATGAATTTTTAATTTCATTTGCTCCTGTTGCTTTTGCCTTACAAAAAAATAGAACAGGAATGGGTGGATTTTTATATAATGATTTAATGAATGCTGTAGGAGATAAAATAGAAAATTTGAATACACAATTTTATTATGATTTTTCTGTAGAATCATATACAGAAGTTATACAAAATGGATATAAACCATCACAAGTTATTTTAGGTATGACACAAAATAATAATAATGAATTTGAAATAGTTAATGATTTATGTAAAAAATATAAAGATTTTAATGGAATATTTTTCTGGGAATTAGCCTTATTGGATAATTCAGTAGAATGGATAAAAAAAATGAAAGATATTTTAGATGAATAAATATATTTAAATTGATTTTTATATTAATTATATTAATATAATGGAGTCATTACCTGTTGTTCTTATTGATAAAATTTTGTTTCCTAAATACTATAAATGTAATAAAGAATTAACATTAAATGAGAAATTATATTTGTCTTCACAGTTGCAAAATAAAATTACAGTAGCAAATCAAATAAAACATTTAGTAAAAGAATTTGAATATCAACGTAATCGTAGTGATTATAATATTTGGAGAAAATCAAAACATCCCAATTATATATTTATTCTTTATCATTGTTTAGCAAAAAAAAATAAAGAACATACACTGGATTTAACACGAAAAAAATATTTTCGTTATTTACTCAATAATATATATCCAAGACCAAATTATCTATATCAATTAAATCTAAATTTAATGAATAGTTTTAATAATTATACTACTAATTATATTGATATAACTACAGATGGGAATTTTGAAATAGTATCTACTAATAATATTATTAGATAATAAAAGTTATATATAACGTTCAAATACATTTTTACAACCTGGCATCAAATTTTTTATATCTTTAAATAAATCACTAAAATCTGTGATATTTTCAAATTTTTCTATATAATCATATAATTTATCTACTGTTATTTTTTTTACTAAATAATCATTTAATGAATATTGATAACCTAACTGTAAATTTATAACATTATTATTAGTATTATTAGTATTCATTTTATATATATATATATATAAAATAGGAATATTTTTTCTAAATACAGTATTACCAGTTTCATCTTTTCCTAATTTATTTATACAAGAATATTTATCCTTATATTTTTTTTCACATAACATATTTAAAATATAAGTAAATCCTGATATTTCATCCCACTCTTGTGTTTTGTCTAAATGTTTATCAAAACTACAATTCCATTCTGTTTTATGTGTCATATCATCTAAAATAGCTAATTTATTCATATAAAATAACAATACTACATTTGTTTCTATTTCATTTTCTAATATTTTCAAATATTTTTGAGCTTGGACGTCACCACTATTTGCTTCTTGATGACAATTTAAATATGTTAAAATAGTATGAAAACTATTTGTATCTATATCAATATAAAATGGGTTTTTTTCAGAAAATGTGTCCCATTTTAAAGCACATTCAATAAATGACTTTTCAATATGAAAAATTGGATGAGTTTTAAGAATTTGAATAATTGACCCTCGGGCACTAATATAATAAAAATCAGCCATTCTAATTTTATTTTAGATATAAAAAAAAATCAATTTAAATTATATTTATTTACATTTTCCATAAATTAAATCAGAAACATTATCAGGAATAATTAATTTTACTGGTGTTTTATGATATTGATCTTTATATAATTTTCTACTATATCCCCCATTATATGGTGTTAATTTAACAGGTGATTGACCGTAATGGGCAAATTTATAATTGGCACGAGATACTGTAATTCTACTCATAATATATAAATATATTATGTATTTTTTAAATACTTATACATTCATTTCTAATAAATGTTCTTTTAATGCTTCACTATCTAATAATTCTTGATTTTCTCTATAATTTTTTATATATTCATCTAAATTATTATCATTATTTTTTTCTATTTCATCAATCTGTTTTTTTATTTCATTATCTTCTTCTTCAATATTATCTTTTTTATTATCTTCATTTTTTTGTTCTTTATTATCTTCTTCAATATTATCTTTTTTAATATTATCTTCTTTAATATTATCTTCTTCAATATTATCTTCTTCAATATTATCTTCTTCATTTTTAAAATATGGTAAGAATTCATTTTTTACTAAATAACCAACACTACCTAATAGTGTAAAAATAGCTAAACCACCCAAAGCACATTTTTGAAATGTTTTATTTTTAATAAAATGAGTATATTTTATATAATTCATAATATATATTATATATATATTATATTTTAAATATTTTATTAAATAGTTTAATAAATAATTTGTTTATCATTATCTAACTTACAATTTATAAATTTTAATTCATTACTTGAAGAACTTAATTCTTTAGGACTTATTAAAGTCCAAGGTATATTTTTATCTAAAAATCCTAATTCAACATATACAAAAGAAACTAATGCAGAACACCAATATGTATTTTCTTTTTGTGTATTTCCTATATCTAATTTATAATAGCCTTTGATCCAATCAGTAGGATTTAAATCATATGGAATATTATGAACTGTAGAATGAATTTCTATTATTTTTTCATAAAATTTCTTATCTCTGGTACAATGTAATTTTCTAACATATATTCTTCCTTTATAATTTTTAATTTTATCTTCCAAATTTATTATTTGAACTCCTTTTTTTATACGTTGA
>Ga0181568_10001251_pt1 | contig 23411 bp, 24 predicted proteins | sample 101ome_20_FD_133758 | JGI IMG/M metagenome (GOLD analysis project Ga0181568, IMG submission 133758) | Coastal salt marsh microbial communities from the Groves Creek Marsh, Skidaway Island, Georgia - 101404AT metaG (megahit assembly) | ecosystem: Environmental > Aquatic > Marine > Intertidal...
AGCGGGCACTCTGATAGAAGGCAATTGCTAGAATTTATTGAAAATATGAGCCCAACTCCAAAGAATGTAATCTGCCACCATGGTGATTACTTCAAATGCAACGAATTAGGAAGAACTCTGCGAGAGAAATTCAAAGTACGAACCTATGCTCCACAAAATCTTGAGACCGTCAGGTTGGCTTAATTTTCAAAGAATTCGTTTACTAGATGAGCGGTTTCATCTCTCTTCTCGGCTAAATTAGATAGCCACTCTGTGGCCCTGTCTATGCATAATTGCTTCATTTCTCCAGCAAGAATTTTTCCAGACCTATAATCTCGATTTAATTCTGCAAGATAATCATCATCGCTTTCAAAGAAGTACATCATGTATTGATATGCTACATCAGCATCAGGATTACCACCAAGTCTTCTATGCTCTTCAACTGTAGATTGGCCACCGGAAAATGATTTCTTGATTTTCTTTTCAGCAGTTTCGACATCATCTGTCAAGAATAGGGTTGTTTTCGGTTTTGAAGATGACATCTTATCTCCTGTCATTCCAACAGCGAATCTGTGATATGTGCTAGATGGAGACAAAAGACCTAATCCTCCCATTTTTCGTTCCAACTTGAGAAGATTGATTTTGATTGCATGTTTATCCTTGGAGGTAGCAGCTGGAATGTTTACAGTCCCGTGTTTTGGATTGGAATTAATATCTGAAAAACCTAATTCTGAAATCGATTCAACTATATTCGAAAACATTTGATTTTGAATTTCTTTGTTAACTCTTCCATTGGCTTCAACACCCATAACATGCTGATTTTCCTCCTGCACAGAGACACCGATTTGCAAACCAACTTTCGCTTCGTTTACGTTAAACCAATTTGTCTTAGATGCCAAACCTCTGGTCAACCTCAAATGAGGGTCTTGGTCAACGCCAACAGGTACAACGATTGGCCTAATTCCGCCATATTCGTCTAACTGAGGATGCAAGATATCTCCGGCCTGAACCAAAGGCGCTTGCACATGTGCTAAATTTGTGGAACCATCAAAGCCATAAATTGCTTCTAATTCTGATAGGTTTGTTCTTTTCCCCAATTGAAATCCTAATCTTTGGACGACACTTCTCTGAGATTGGAAATATACAGATGTCTTTTCGGGATCTAAACCTAATGCAGCATAATTCGCAACATACTCCTCAGCGGCTATTTTTCTACCCTCTTCAAGTGAAATACCTCTAGTTGCTGTCGATTCCAAATCCGCAACAGCAATTGTGACATCTCCACCTTGGTTTTGGAACCATTCAACTTGTTCGATAACCATTGAATGACCTAAATGCATTCTTCCCGACGGCATTAATCCAGTCAAGACTCCAAATGGATTTCCTCTGCTTTGAGCGTGGATTATTGTTTCCAAATCTCGATGAGCGAAAACTATGCCTCTCCTATGTAGTTTGGATGGATTAGGAATGCTCACACTATCCATTGATGATAGCCCAAATTGCTCAATAATTCTTGAGTAATCTGTTGACTGGGAGGAACCCCAAGGGTCGATGACTACATCGTCATTCATCATCATCACCCTCGTGAACCTTATCCATCAAGCCTTCGGAAAGGTAGTACTGTTTTTGGTCTTTATTGACTAAAAGGTAAATTCCCGCAACACTTGCTACCAGGACAGCAAGACCAGCATATGGAAGCCATTTAATCCCTGCATCTAATGGACTAGGGCTAATTAGCCATGTAAACCTAATTTTTTCTTGGTCATCAAATCTTTTTGACCAGTGGAACAGATCGGTAGTAGAATGTCCAGCTATTGTGACTGCTGTCGATTTATTGTTGAAAAATTGCGTCCTTCCTCCGATGTCGTATCCATCATCTTCTGACAGTGTGAAATTCACTCTGTGGCCTTTTAGTACGCTGATATATAGAATCTCTCCTTCCTGTCTCCAACCTTCTTTACTATTCGATTCATCAACATCTAAATCCGGTAAATTCGATTCGAGTACAGTTGAATTTCCTACATCTGCATACCAAGTCACAGGTACATTCCATGCATGAGGGGCTGCTGCCTGACATTGCTCTGTATCAACGTGTTCAAATGTTAAAATTGAATTATTCATAGCATGATAGATTTGATTACACCTTTCAACCGTCCAATAAGAATATGCTTCACCCCATGTTGTAAACCAAATGTCATCTCTAGAATTTAGAAGGTCTGTAATTTGTGAATCATGTCTGACATTCAAATCGCTTATTCGACCAATCCAATACAAGTTGACTAGACCGCCTGAATCAAGTTCTTGAGTTAGTTTATCAACATCTGCTATTCCTTTTTCTAGGGAACCACCTCGCCTGCCGAGATCGAACCAATCATACTCATTGAAGGGAATATTTTCCGAATTGTGCCAAGCAGTAGCAGTTTGTCCTGTATTATCTCCATGAATCATAAATCCTTGATTAGAAATAATTGTATGTTGATATGCAGTTAGTCCATTAGGAGTGAAGGTTGATATTGGATTTGGGCCCCATTTTGAGGCGTCGATTCTTTCAGTGATGTATGCTCTACATTCAAGCGCAACGGCACCAGGGTCGGCACGCCAATCTAAGTTTGGCATACCATAACAACCGTATTCATCACCATTTTCCAGAAATTCCAATCCCATCGTCTTGAGCCAATTATCCTCCTCCCATTTGACATCGGCAACAGCAATCGGTGCAAGGGTTGCTGACAGCAACATAGCAAGCACCATCAGACGCATGTGCTTATGGCCTAGAACCACACATTTCATTATTCCCGCCTCCAGAATAGAAGCAATCATCAAAGGTAGGAAAGATTTAGCGATGCTAATGGATGACCATAAGAAAGCTTGGATGGCGTTGGAGAAACATTGGAAAATTTCTCCATCGTCGGAAAGAATTTCTGGCGACCAAGCGTATAATGTTCTGAGATGGACTCTTGGTTCATTCTTCAGAACCATACTAAGGATGAAAATTCGAGGTGTTAAACATGTACCTAAGGATGGACCGACTATTTTAGCAGCAAATCATCTATCACATGTAGACCCAATTGTTGTAATTTTAGCATCTCGAAGAAAAACGCATTACCTTGCAAAAGATGGCCATTTCAAAAATTTCGCATTAGCTTCATTTATGCGAGCAACTGGCCAAATCGAAACAAATAGAGAAACCGGCGGAGATGAAGCGTTATCTAATGCCGCAACAGCATTACATTGCAATAGAGCACTTGGAATATTTCCTGAAGGAACCAGATCGAAAAGACAAGAACCTCCTTTTTTGCTGCAGGGTAAAACTGGATTTGCTAGATTAGCAGCATCATATCCTAATGTACCCGTTGTCCCTATTGGATTGAATGGAACTAGGGAATTTATGACACCGTCAAAACACAAATTTCCTAGACTTTGGAAGAGAGTTGAGATTTCATTTGGTAAACCTATTACTTGGTCGGATTGGATTGAGAAAAAAATTGCCCTAGATGAATTGCAAGCACTTGCTCACAAAGAAGACTACGAGGTTAAATCAGCACTTGCAGGATACTACAGGGAGTTCACAGATGAATTTATGGAAAGAATACGTGGACTAGGAGCTCCGTAAAAATCCTCAAAGGCTTTCGCAATCTTGGCTCTAACTGATGCAGCAATACCTCGACCTAATGCAGCGCATTCTCGATGAAGGAGAAGAGAAAGGCGACAGAACGGGCACGGGTACATTATCTGTTTTTGGCCATCAAATGAGGTTTGATTTGTCAAAGGGATTCCCTATGGTAACAACTAAGAAATTACATCTCAAATCGATTATTCATGAATTACTTTGGTTTTTAGCCGGAGATACTAACATCCAATATCTACAAGAAAACGGTGTTCGCATTTGGAATGAGTGGGCCGATGAAAACGGTGACTTAGGACCAGTGTATGGTAAACAATGGAGAAAGTGGGAATCAAAGGATGGCAGAATTATAGATCAAGTCAACCAAGCAATTGATATGATAAAAAATAATCCAAATTCCAGAAGAATTATTGTAAGTGCGTGGAATGTTGGTGAATTAGATGATATGGCTTTGATGCCTTGTCATGCATTCTTTCAATTCCACGTTGCAAATGGTAAATTGAATTGTCAACTTTATCAGAGAAGTGCAGATGTGTTCTTAGGTGTTCCATTCAATATCGCATCCTATGCTTTAATGACACATATGATGGCTCAAGTTTGTGGATTGGAAGCTGGGACTTTTGTTCATACTTTAGGAGATGCCCACCTTTACATGAATCATCTAGAACAAACAAAATTACAATTATCTAGGGAACCTATCGAACCATTACCAAAACTTATTTTGAATCCGAAAATCACCAATATCGATGATTTTACTTTCGAAGATATCGAAGTTGTTGGATATGAACACCACCCCCACATCAAAGCGCCCATAGCAGTGTGATTATCATGCTAGGAATGATTGTTGCATGCGATAGGAATGGCGCAATAGGCAAGGATGGAGATTTACCTTGGAGACAATCAACCGATTTGCAACATTTCAAAAAAATAACAATGGGTTCGAACTTGATAATGGGTAGGAAAACGTGGGATTCATTACCAGGGAAATTACCCGAAAGAGAACATTTCGTATTAACTAGGGGTAGTGAAATTAGTGAAGTTAATACAATTTCATTCAATGACGCCCTAAATTTAGATGGATGGATAATTGGCGGTGGAGAGATTTACAAACTATTCATCAACCATGTTTCCGTATTGTTCAGAACTATTATCGATACGCGAGTTGCTAATCCTGATACCTATTTCCCTGACATTACAGGTCTAGGTTTTGAGTTAACCGAAGAAGAACATGTTCAGGCGGGAGAAAATGACCAGTTTGACATGGTTTTCCAAAAATGGGAAAAGTCTCTTAATTAAACTTCAATAGAACCTTTCCAACATTTTTGGCATCATGGATATGTTGGTGAGCCTTTGCTACATCCTCCGCTGCATATACTGAATCTATGACTGGTTCCAGATGGCCTAATTTTATTCCTTCAATTATTCTAACTAATTGTTGAACCATAACCGATTCATCTTTCCAAGTTCCCATGTGGACGCCGAAAATTGAACGATTTTTCATCATCAACTGCAATGGATCAATCTTTGGTGTTTTTCTCCATGCTAGGAAAGCCTTGAGGAATGAACGCTTTGAGGAAGGGGCTGCTGCTGACATTCCATAGGAATACAATTTACCTCCTTCAGCGAGAACAGACATACTTTTGCGAAGATTATCTCCTCCAATTGGGTCCAATAAATGGTCGACACCTCTGCCATTTGTTTCAGACTTGATTATGTCAACAAAATCTTCATTGTGCCTATCTATTGGTATGCCACCATATTTTTTGATAATGTCAGCTTTACTTTTTGAGGCAGTAGCCCATACTTTATCGATACCTGCCCATTTGCAAAGTTGCAATGCTGCTGTACCAACACCACCGCCACCACCATGGATTAGTACTGAATCTCCTTTTTTCATTTCACCAAGATAATGCAACATATGATGTGCAGTCAAATAAATTACAGGCATTGCTGCTGCTGAATCTAATTCCATTTCATCTGGCAGTAGGATAACTCTTGATTCTTTTACGCAAACTTTGCTCTTTTGACCACCAGTTGGCATTGCTGCCACGACTCGCTGGCCAATTTTTAGAGATGATACTTCTTTTCCAACTGAACTAATGATTCCACTTACCTCATATCCAGGAGTAAATGGAAAAGGAGGTCTAGGTTGATACAAGCCTAATCGCATTAAGGTATCAGCGAAATTAATTCCTGCAAAATGAACATCAATACAAACCTCTCCATCTTTCGGGATTGGGTCATCGATTTCTACAATTTTTAGGACACTTGGCGAGCCTGCTTTTGTAATAGATACACAACGTGCCATAGCATTTCTAAAGCGTGCTACACATTAATTCTTGTATGCTATCCTTGGTATTCTGTTACTCTAATTCCAAGCCTTCCTTTGCGAGCCGGTCGGTTCATAATTTTCTCAAATTTTGATTCAAATGCTTGCTTTAGATCGATTTTCATTGCTAGCGAGTGACCCATCAATAAAATTAGGACATCTGCCATTTCTTCTGCACATTCTTCTATTGGTTTTCCTTTGGTAACGGCTGCTGCCAATTCACCCAATTCCTCAACAGTTAGCGCTATTCGATAACCCATATCATGGCCGTTGTTTCCAGCAAAGTCGTGTTTGTGATGGAAGCTAGCGACCTTTTTCATCATCTCGCTCCATGAATCTTCGTCCTCGCAGGCTAACCACTCTTCGACACTCCGGCCCATATCAGCAGAATACTGAGCCAATTGGTTAATCATTGCGCAATCAATGCTTTGATGCATTCGATAACTGGACGTAATTTAGATAATGCTTTGGAAGAAACCTCTCCATGGTCAAGAGCTTTTGTCGCATCTCCAGGTTCACGCCCTGCAGCCCAATTACTTGAAACTAAAATCGCAGAATATGGGATTGATAATTCCGCTGCGAGTTTACATTCTCTTGGCATTGTCATTCCTACGACTTCTCCTCCGAGGGATTGGATTGCATCGATTTCTTTTGGTGTTTCAAATTGAGGTCCTTGGGCCAACCAATATGTCCGTTCCAACCTCAACTCTGGTTGGATTTTAGATAATGTTTCATGCAATAAATTATTCATTTCTGTATCGAAAGGCTCTGTCATTGAAGTAAATTTAGCCTCTTCTTGGGAGAACGTAACTGCCATACCTGTGAAATCGATGTATTGATTCGCATATCCTATTGAACCTGGTGGGAAATCTTCTGAAATTGCCCCAACTGAACAAACTGAAATTATTTTTTGGACACCTGCTTGAGAAAGAGCCTCGATATTTGCTAAGTGATTGATATTATGCGGTGGCATTGTACCTGAGCCATGATGTCTATCAATGAAAAATAAATTTGATTTACCGGATTTGATGCATTTTACGGGCACAAAACCATACCGTGTTTCGACAACTATGTCATCAACAACGTCGATCTGAATCGAATCCTTTGCCAAATCTGTCATCGCCGTTCCGCCGATGATACCAATTCGCATTCTTTTCAACTCATTCGAGCAATCTTGCAACGATGTCTGCTTTTGTACCAGATGTTGCAACTCCTGCTTCCTTTGCTTTTTCGACTAATTCATCTTTCTTGAGTTTCATCAAATCTGCCTCTGAATCTCCGCCTGAGGATTCAGATTCTTCGACTTCATCAGATGATTCTGCTGCTACTTCTGCAGGTTCTTCTTCTGAATCATCATTATCTTCAGTGGCTGCTGGCGCATTACCTTTTTCTGAAATTGATTCCATAGCTTCTGCTGCTGCTAGAAGATTGCTTCCCTCGTCTTCTTGAGCACTTGCGATGGCTGCTGCTTTCTTGGCTTTCATTTCTGCATCTTGTCTAGCTTCTTCTGCATGTATTTCATCAAGAGTTGGTCCTTTGTCTGTCACAACACCGGATTGCAATAGTTGGCTCTTTCTGATTACAACATTCTTGCAGGGATAGATTGCTTTTACAGCGTTTCTAATTTCATTTTCAAGATCTCCATTCAGCATTGCTTCCTGAAGTTTGGAGTAATTAGATTTAGATGCTGATGCTCTAATAATTTCTGCACTCTTTGCTCTGATTGCTTGTTTGACAGAGGTTTGGCATCTTCTTTCAGTGATAATCAGGGGCTTCATTCTGATTAGATATCCATCTGTAGTTACAACATCAACCACATCATCGATTTTTCCTCTGTATCTCCTGATTTGTCTTCTTGTATGGTCTGATTGATGTGAATGACCCACGAATGTTGTCAAGGCATCTTGACCTACGGTTTCTGAAACTTTGAATCGCAAAATCACATGCATTTTTGTGAAATCCCCACTAAATTCTTGTTGGGTCATTTCATATATTCTTCCAATAATCTGTTCATCGGTTTCTCCGAGAGTTTCTCCGATTCTCCTGAAATTCCAAGGATGTCTTGGTGCACGGATGGTAAACCATCTCTTATTTTTCCACTTATCTCGCTGCTTACGTGCTGCTGCACGTGCCTTTGCACTTATCTTCTTGGCTGCCATTCGAATCACTCTCAGATTGCGGGGGCTACCCCACTAGCAGCCATGCGACAAACATGGCCTATATGAAGGGAATTGATGGCGATTTAGAGAATTACCAACCTCGTTGGTCCAATCTTATCTCTAATTTTTCTAATTCATCACCTGGCATCGGAGCACCTTCCATCATGGACATAGCCTCAGCTACCTTTTCTGGATCATCAAAGTGCGCAGTAGCCAATACAATTGCATCAGCCATTGTTTCAGGGTCTTCTGATTTGAAAATACCTGAGCCGACGAAGATACCATCAACACCCATTTGCATCATCAATGATGCATCTGCAGGCGTGGCGATACCACCAGCACAAAATGTGACGACAGGTAAGCGGCCAATTTCAGAAACTTCTAGCAAAATATCCTTAATTTGACCATGCATTTCGTCATCAATCGTTCCAAATGGTGTTTCGAATGATTCGCCAGGTAGGTCGCTAGAATTTGCTAGAACCCTGTACCTATCGATAATTTTGTCCGCTGCTTGATTTATTCCATCATCGTTTAATGATTGAATTTGTTTGATCTCTTGGTCGATTAGCCTTGCATGAGTTACAGCAGCGACGACATTTCCTGTTCCCGCCTCGCCTTTGGTTCGAATCATGGCTGCACCTTCGTAAATTCTCCTAACAGCCTCACCTAAACCAGTCGCACCACAAACAAAAGGAATGTCGTGGGATTTCTTGTCAATATGGAAGTAGGGGTCAGCTGGTGTCAAAACTTCTGATTCATCGACCATGTCAACACCTAGAGCCTGCAAGACCTGTGCTTCGGCTTCGTGGCCAATTCTAGATTTCGCCATTACTGGTATTGATGTACATTCTATAATTCCTTTAATCATGTCCGGATGTGAGGTTCTTGCAACGCCACCGGCCTTTCTTATGTCAGCAGGAACACGCTCTAATGCCATCACTGAAACTGCTCCAGCATTTTCAGCCACTGCGGCTTGGTCAGGGGTGACAACATCCATGATGACGCCTCCACGAAGCATGGATGAGAATCCCCTTTTCAGTAGATCATCTGCATGTCTAAGTGGTGGATTATGATTAGTCATGTTGTCACCTACACCGATGGGAATTGTTTTCCCTCATGAAGATATGTAGTTCCCCACGTTTCAATCTGCTAGGACTGGTGATTCGCCGGTTGCTATTTCTGCTCCTTGAGATTCTTCTTCATTTCTGTCAACCCACTCTTCTTCGTCTTCGGGCACATCTGTGTCTGCAAAGATCGCATCAACTGGGCATTCTGGAACGCAAGCCCCGCAATCTATACACTCATCGGGGTCGATAATTAGGTAAGTATCTGCTTCTCTGAAAGCTTCAACAGGGCATACTGCTACACATTCTTGGTACTTGTGGTCTACACATGCTGATGTTACAACGTGGGTCATAGTTCTCTCACCATTTGTCCCTGTATGGTGTAAGATATAATGGCTTGCTAGAACCCATTGAATTTGGGTATCTAGAAATTTGATTCTTTTATGGCATTTTCAATAATCGAAACCGCTACATCATGTGGGTCGTTTCCTGGATAAACCTCGAGTTTGAACTTGCCTTTTACAGTTAGTCCGTGACTGGGATTTACCAACTTAATTTCACCTGAAAGTAATCGATTTAAATCAAGTCTGAGGTGTATACAGTTATCTTCATCCAACCTATGGTCCATTTCTTCTAATAACTGTTCCAAATTGCTTTTTCCGAGTTTTTGTAAGGATTTAGTGGCTTGAGACTTACTATTGATTGATGCTGTTATAAGGTAAATTGAACCTCCAAAATATGAAGTTGTCTTTTCTGATTTAGGAATCTCAGGATCATCTACTAACCACGAAAATGCGTCAAGGAAAATTTGTTGATCTTCTAAACCACTACATGTGGCATTCCAATTCACATAATGTAAGCCCATATTTTATCACATGAAATTAATCTAGAGGGTGGTCGACTCCTTCCTGGCCAAGTGTCCACTGTAGCGTTTTTATGACTCCGTCCAATGCTTTGTGGTTTCTTGCTGCTTCTTTCATACCTTCCCGGTCACCATCATCTTTGCATTGTTCAAACCACTGCTTCCATTTGTTTCTTCTGGCTACAGCCTTGTCTAACATTTCTTCGATTTCCTCCCAAGTCCTATTATAGGACCTGTGTGGTTGACCTCCGATATCTCCGACCATATATTATTGCCATTTCATTTGGTATAAGAATCTGACAGTTTTTAGTTCATGAAATGCGTTCATCTTGATGGTCTACTTCAATCACCAAATTATCAGCGATTACACACTTGAATATCTTTGATTTAACAATTGTATTTTCTCCAATTATCGATGATTCTGAAACCCCGTCTACTCTAGAACCAGACATCAAAACTGAATCAACTGCAGCACCCGATACCGATGCTCCATCGAGAACTATTGAACGCTCAATATGGCCACTAACACTCGCACTTGAACTGATGAAAGAACCGTCTGGTAAAATCTCTCCATCCGGCATAGGGAAAGGAAGATTCTGTGAATTTTGGATTAATGCTAATTGTGCGTTCAACAATTCAAATGGATGACCAACATCAAACCAAATACCCTCTACTTTCTTTGCGTAAATTTTCCAACCTCGAGATAGTATATCTGGAAATAATTGTTTTGAAAAATCATATTTTTCTCCTGTAGGAATTAAATCCATTACTTCTGGTTCGATAATATACAGTCCTGCATTAATGAGATTAGAAAACGCTTCTTCGGGTTTCGGTTTCTCCAAAAATTTACAGATGTATCCCTCGGAAAGAGTCGGATCTAAATTACCACTGGGTTGTTTACTCAATCCAACTATTCCAAATTCAGATGGATTATCAACACTCCACAACGCCATTGTAACCATTGCGCCAGATTCTTTGTGTGATTTTATCAGGTCAGTAATATCAAAAGATGCCACTGAATCACCCGAACCGACAACAAATGTGTCTTCCAGTTCATCTTCGAGAAGTTTTACGCTACCAGCAGTACCCATCGGAGTTGATTCTTGATTTACTCTACCATTTAGGTTCCAACTTTTTACATGACTAACTAATTGTTCCCCTTGATATCCAGTAGTCACAATTATTTCAGATATGCCTGCATAGGACATAGAATCTTTGACATAATCAATCACCGGACGACCCAATACAGAAACCATTGGTTTTGGCTTGTTTTGAGTTAATGGCATTAGGCGAGTTCCACGCCCTCCCGCCATTATGATGCCTTTCAGAATCTCACTTCCTTCCACGAGAAGCGGTCATATCGACTTTTCTCATGGATTTCTTTTTTGCAGATTTTCCTCTTTTGGCACCTAATCCTTCACGGTCACCAGACATGATTCCTCCAAAAGTCAAGTTTCCTTGATTTAACAATTGGTCTACCATTGCATCGGCTACTTTTTCGTCTTCAGCGCCTGTTTTCATCATCTTTGAAACAGATTCGTTGTGGTCAACGATCCATGATTCCCTTTCTTCCCTGGCGATTTTTAATTTGTCCTTTGCATCGTTGACCTCTTTCATCAAATCAACAATTTTCTCATGAATTTCATTCGCTTTTTCTTTGCAGGCGACAAATTCTTTGTGGAATCTATCTCCTTCGCCTTTCAAGAAATTTCTGTGCTCGAACAATTCATCCAATTCTTTCGACATTTCTTTTGCTTTTTCTAAGCAATCGACAAATTGTTTGTGAGCATCATCAGCCTCGGCTTTGAGAGTTGCAATTGCTTCATCTCTATTTGATATGTCAACCTTGATCAATTGTAATTCAGCAACAAGAGGCTCCAATTCAGCCATTTTCCTTCGCATTACTTTGATTTTTTCCATAGTTTCTTTCTCTTTCTTTGGGGACATTCCACCCTTGGTTTCAAAGATGCGTTCAAGTGATGTGACCTCACTTGACAACTTATTGAACTCAATCGAAGCGTTATTTTTGTCGCCTTTTTCACCCCTCTTGGATTTTGAAACTCCAATCAAATCTCTGATTTGGGCTTGTATAGCATCTCTTCGCTCTCGGTGAACGTTCTGCTCTGCTCTGACTGCACGAACTTCAGCAACTGCGAGGTCGACTTTTTCCTTGTGTTCTTTGTATTGCGCTTGGATTGCATTTCTTTGGTCTGCAAATCGATTTGCTTGGTCGTTGTGATTGTTTCGACCCTCACGAAGTTTTCGCACCTTAGCCTCCATCTGGTGAAGGTGGTCACGCAACTCAGTGTTGTTCTGAGTCTCATTATCTTCGTTCTCGCTCATGGTTGGGCGTCTACTTATTGGCCTTGAATGCTACTATTACAATTTACATTCAATTTTAAACAGAAATCAGACTCATTAGCTGGAAAACTATCGCAACTGTTAGACCGATGGCACCCGAAATATATGATGTCAAAGAACTAACATTCCTGAACCATTTAACAAATTCTGGTCGGATGTTTACATTTATCTGTCTACCAACTAACAAATCTCCTTCAGTATTTTCCAATCTAATTGCCACGCTAGCATCACCGGTATGTTCTGGCAGTAGTGTTTGCCAGGCAACTGTACCTTCCCTCAGTAAGTTTGACATGCGTCCCAGTCTATCCTCATCGCCCTTTTCAAAATCAGGGACTGCTTCAGTAGGCCAATATCCTTTTTCTCCTGCTTTTAGATTGTATCTCAACAACAATTCTTGAGGTCTAAAATCTGGCGAATTCAATCGTAATACTACTTGTCTGTCAGAAGTTGATAGATTGTGGATATAACAAAATAAATTTGCATTTTCTGTTACAACATTTTCCAAATCTACATCAAAAAGTAAATCTGGCATATCCGGTTGTTTACCAATTGCCATATCTTGTTCAATTCTGTCAATCAATCTATAAAACGCAGGAAGATTCCTTTCCGACCTTACAAAAATAGAATCCCATAGGGCTTCTGAGAATATTTCATGTTCAAGAATTTCATGTATTCCTTTGTCGGTCAAAATCTCACTCATCTCCTGATTTGTGGTATTTCTATCAACTCTGCCTTTGTACCTTCTATGCATCAGCATCAAAAACTTCTCTGCAGCAAAATCAAGCGTGACTCCCCTTTTGACATGAGATTCGAATTCTCTCAAAAAATCATCAAACTTACTTCTCAAGAGGGGATCCATTCCATTACCGAGAATATCATTGAATGGTAGACCAAGAGTAGATGTATGAATTGGTGGATTGTATGCGCTCAATAATCCATCATTTGTCACCATATTGAATTTCTTGGTTCTAGTTGAAAGGTGCTGTCCAAGTGACATTGCAAGCATTGATGCGCAAGCAAGTAGACCTCTTTGACCCAACTCTGAATCAGAGCCTAGGTATGCAGATGTAATTGCAACTACGATTGAAAATAAACCCATAAACAAAGCAGCATTGTGGCTAGCCATGGTTTTTGAAATCAAACCATCAACTGAGGAAAAACCATGCATACTATTTACAGGACGATGAGAATCGGCAGCAGCTTTTACTTCTGCTTTGAACACCATTCTTGTTAGATTTACTCGGTGCCTATGTACTGCTAAACCTGCACAGTAACCAAGCAAGATTGTCAATGCCAAAAAAATGAATGTAGTGGATAAATCGAATCCAATATTTGGTTCTATATTTTCTAACCACCAACTTGGACTTCTGGCACTGTATGCCCAAGAACCAAAAATGAACAACAGTGCAAATGCAGGAAGGAAAATAACAATTCTGAGTCCTTCAGTCAAGAACTGCTTGTCAATTCCATGGAATTTTTCTTCCATTTTTCTCAAATCGTTCAGTTCTTCAATCAATATACCACCTCAATAAAATTCGTTCTGCAAGGTTTTCGGACAGTTCCCCTTGGTCTGCGATGACTAATTTACCGTTTTCAAACCTTTTAATTTCCACGTTTTGATTTACACCTAAATTTGAAAGAGTTTCAAGGTCTGTAGGTGATGCAATTATCATTTCTATGAATCCTGATTTGCCAATTTCAAGATTTGAAGCCAAAACATATTCTCCAGAAAAGGATATTTTGTTTGCAACCTCTTCACTTGGCGGTGGTATCTCTCTTCCAGAGGGGTCTAATTCAGGATTGCCTAACATGATTGAAATACATGCCTCGAGGTCATCATTGAACGCATGTTCTAATCTGCAAGCGGTTTCGTGTACGTCTCCTTCAAATGGTATTCTTGACAAGAGTACTTCGGCTAACCTATGCCTTCTTTTCATAACTCGGCCGTGCATCAGTCCTTTTTCTGTTAGCAAGACTCCCTTGTATGGAATGTAGTCAACAAACCCATTTTTTGCCAACCTTTGAACCATTTCAGTCGCAGATGCAGGAGTGACTGATAAATATTCAGCAATCTCCCCATTTCTAACTAATTGACCTGGCTTTCTTTCATTAATTTCATACAGAGCCTCTAGATATTCATCTTCGAATTCTTGAAAATGTCCTGCGCCCAAATCAACATCTCCATTAATCTGCTCTCGCCTCAAATATAGTCTCGCAAGCAGGGCACCGCGCTTTTGCTGGACGTTTTTCGTATGGCACTTTTAATTTCCTTGTACATTTAGGACATCCTAAGATATCATTGTCGGAGGATGACCAATCCGGTTCATCTTCGACTTCATCAGTAATCTGATTCGATTCTTCTTCTTCATTTTTGTCAGTTGCTGAATCGCCTTCAACATCGAATTTAGTTTCACATTCAGGACATCTAACGGAGCCAGAATAATCTGAAGGGACTCGTAATCTTCTATCGCATGTTGGACATGAAACTTCTATCTTTTCTGGTTTTGCAGCAACTTTTTGTTTAGGTATTTTATCTGCTTTTTCTGTTTTTGGAGAATTACTCACTCTAATAGCAAAAATTGCAACCATTCCTAGCAGCAAACCACCAAGAATACCTCCTAGTGGTAATTCAAATCCAGAATTTTCCTCCTCGATAAGTTCGGATTTTACAAGAATTTGATCTGAAAATGCTTCGCCATTAACATACCAACTGACTGTGACTACTACATTTTCCTCACTTGGCCAATCGACGACTGTCGAAAAATCTTGAGAATTAGATTGCTTTGGATTAATTGTCTGTATCCCAATAATCGAATCTGATGAATCTGTAATAATTATCTCACTTTGTGGAATCCCTCCGTCTCCAGAATTACTTAATGTGTAAAATATGGTGACTTTTTCATTGGCTTTTGGAACTCTTGGTTGCGTAATCGGATTTACTGTGATTGAAGGGTTTAATTGATAATCGGGATTTGAAGACTGGTCTTCAATTGTTGAGCCTAGGCCAATCACCCAACCTAATGCGCTGACCCTTGCATATACAAATTCTCCATTATTTGAACCAAGATTGATATTTCCATACGTGACTCCTGAAAGAATCTCTCTTTCTTCCGAGATTACTGATTCTTTATCACCATCCAGAATAAAACCGTATTCCAAAGTCACGACTCGTGGATTACCCTCTGCCAAAATTACTGACCAAGATAATTCTGTACCCGTAGAAGATTTAACTACGCCCTCCACAGATATTGTGATGTCTTGAGCAGATTCTATGGGTATCAAAATATCACCTGAAAGATTAGTCTCGATTGCAGAATCTGAACTAATTATTTCCCATTCTAGATTGTATATTCCTGGATCATCAAAGCTCATAGAGTGAGTTATTTCACCTGCCGCACCTGCGTCTAATGTGATATAATCCGAAGTAGCAGAGTAGTTTTCCGATTCAAATTTAATCGCGACGTTGCCAAGATTATCTCCCTCGTTCCTTACCAATATCGAAACACTGACTTCATCTCCTACATGCCATGGACCATTAAGCAGGGATGGAATATTATGACCTGCGCCTGTGATGTAAGCTGATTGGTAATCTAATTGATCTGTTGCATTTAATGTGACAAATGTCCTTGCGCCCTCGGTTGTACAAATCAATTCGCCTGGCTTCGATAGCATCGAAATTGTTGTGTTAAACGAATTATTCTCAACCAGTTGAATTGTCGAAATCTCTATTACCTCATTTTCAAAATAACAAACAATATTTCCATCGAAAACTGATTCTCCATAATTTTCAGCAGTCAGATTCCAAACGACATCGCTACCCGCTAACGGCTCAACTATTCTCGTCAATATCAGTTCGATACTTGGTAGCGGAGGAGGATAGATTTGAAGAGAAGTATTGAGGGAATTATCGTTGATATTTTGGTCTAAAAGGCCGAAAAGGCTGAATTCAAATGATGAAAATCCCTCGTAAAACGGTCCAACAATAAATGACACAATTTCTGTTTGGTCGCCTTCAATTGTAAGATTACTCGAGTTTGAAAATACACCATCAATCGACATATTAAGGCCCCCAGTCCAAAGTATGTCTCCTGAATTTATTATCGGAATTTCTATTTCAGCATAGTCTCCATCATTAACAGTAAGATTATTAGTTGATGAGCCATTTTGTAAAACTCCATTAAAAATTGGATCGCCCACTGAGATATTTAGAGGCCTAAGCCTAGTAATAGTCTTCTCGTAAACAATCCATTGATTCGTATTAGGAGCCCCTACATCTCCAGTTAGACTAATTGTCAAATTTGAAATTCCTAGAGGTGCGATTCCAAGCATTGATTGAATATTAACCTCAACACCATCATCGACTAATGCATTACCTGAATCATAATCAATTAGATTACCTTCTAAGTCCATAAGCGAAGCATTCCAATTTACAGAAGCCGAACTGGCTCCACCTACCCCAATCAATGTAATATTGATTTCAATAGGCCCTGCTCCCGTATCACCATCACCATCAATCGATACCGAGTTGATTACCCCTCCTGAAGATTGGACTACTGGAACCATCGCTACTGCTAACAAACATAGCACAGCAACGACTCCCCGCATGTTTCATGTCAAAACAAGGGGGTTCTTCACATTCACCCACCCTTTAGGGTGGGTCGGTGGCTTTATTGAAGGGTGTCAGTTGGGCGCAGTGATTGCAATGGATGCAAATGAGCTGTTATCGGTCTCACCCAAATTATTGGCACAGGCAATTTTGCATCAGCGCGAAAGACTAATTGAACAAATTCCTGACCAACTTGAGGCCAGTAAATCCGATTTGGAAAAATCTGAACCCCTAGCAAAAGCTGCAAGATTAGAGGTTGACAAAATCAACTCAAAAGTTTCAAAATTGAAAGGAGAACGTAATGCTGCGCAAGGTAAGGCGAAGTTATTATTTCAGAAATCAAGCGATTTATGGGACGAGATTTCCGAAAGTGGAGGTATTAGAAATCCAAATCCACAATGGGCTAAAGATAAATTATCTCAAAGATTAAAATCCATCGAAGACAAATTACAGACTAGCGCTGGAAATCACAAAACGGAAGAAAAATACATCAACGAAATGAAAAACCTAATCAGAGAGCACGAAGAATGGGTTGAATCAAACGCTGCTTCACAACCTCAACTCATAGAGATGAGAGAGGCTCGAAAAGAGGCGAAAAAATTACTCGAAGTGGCACAAAAAGCGCATGAAGCAATGATTGAATTGGTAGAAGAGAACGAAGAAAAACACAACCAATTTATGACTTGGGAAAAACTGAGGAGGAGTAGTATTTCCAAGAAAAGAAAATTCAATGACGTCATTAAATTCTCAGAAAAATCTATTGAATTTTGGACTGAGAAAATTGAAAATGAAAATTTTGAAAGTTTATTGAAGAACAGTGTTAATGTTAAACTAGGCGAACCTTCGTCATTTGCCCTCGCTCGCGCTCAAAAGATTGCTGAGGAATCAAACCAAAGTGGAGGTGAGGAGGAGTGAGTGAATATTGCGAAATAACTGGATTATCGATTGATAATGCAAATAAATATAGCTTCATACATTCCAAGATGATTGAGGAATTTTCACCACAGAAAGTGGTTGATTCAAACTTGGAGAAGTACGAGGGTCAGTTTCAAAATTTGATTCGTAAAATCCTCCCTCACAAAAGTGATCAATCAAGAAGAGAAAAATTGACAAAACACCTTGAGAGAACATTAGGAAAAAAATTCAAAGCAGAGGAAGTGAAGCAATTCGGATCTTCTATCTCCGGATTATCAATTAAGGGTAGTGATTTGGATATCTGTTTGATTATTCCCGGCGCAAAGGAAAAAAATACTGTTTTCAATATTGCAAAAGTCCTTCGGGGACAAGGAATGGAAAATGTCACAGCGATACCAAAAGCAAAAGTTCCTGTTGTAAATTTTTCAGACCCAAGAAGCGGGCTTAATGTTGACATTTCTGTCAATAATACATTAGCGATTCATAACACTCATTTGTTGAAATCATATGCTAATATTAACGAAATGGTAAGAAATCTAATTTTAATTGTCAAACACTGGGCATTCCACAGAGATATTTCTAACTCCTATGAGGGGACTCTCTCATCTTACTCATGGTCTATTCTGTGTTTGAACTACCTAATCTCAGAAAAAATTGTTCCAAATTTACAAGAAAATGGAACTGCAAATGTTATCGAAATTAATGGCATTGAATATGACATCTCATTCTTGTCGGAATCTAAGTCAGAATTGCCAAAAGATATTTCATTGTCAAAATTGGTATGTGGATTCTTTGATTTCTATTCATCCTGGGACTGGTCAACCAACGTTGTTTCAATGAAAAATGGTGGATTAATATCTCGCGAAGACAAGAATTGGGAAACTGAAGAGCCTACATCTATTGACCTTCTAAACTCTGGAAAGGGTAAATCTAGAACTGGCAACTATCACCTCCCAATAGAAGACCCATTAGACCATGAACACGACTTGTCACGTGTACTTACAGCAGACGGAGAATTATCAGTTCTAAATGAAATTTTACGAACTCGTAGTGAAATTGGTAATGGTACCAGTTGGGATAATATTTGTGAAACAATCAACCCAGATAGGTTAGTAGGATTAGAACCTGAAGATCTTTTCCACGACCTAAGAACCCTCTCCAGTTCAGATGTTGATAATATGAAATCTAAGGTCCAAGGAGAAATAAATGGATTAGAAACCAAAATCAAAGCATTGGAAGATGAAAAATCTGTGGCAATTAGGCTAGCTAACGCAATGAAAGGCTTGCTCGAGGAAACCTCTGATATCCGTTCAGACCACAAAACAATTCACATGGGACTAAAGGAAAGAAGCAAAGAGATTCGGGATATTCGTCAACAGCGAGATAAGATTAATGCAAATATCGTAATTCCATTAAAATACATCGAGCAGAATTTGGAAAGAGTATACAAGAAATTGACTAATGAATTGAATTTTAGATACATTCCAACTCTTGAAGAAGAAATTAAAGAATTCTCTTGGTTCTTTGAACTACAAGAGATGCATAAGAAAGCAATTCAGGCAGAACAATTACATCAAAAATATGTAGAGTTATCCAAATTGCAACATGAAGATATCAAGAAACTGGAAATATATGAAAACCAACACGATGAAGTCACAACTAAACTATTAGAAAACGAGCCATTGTTGAAAGAGGCTAATATTGGGAAAAATGGTGTTAAATCATACGATAAAAGAGTATACAACATCAATAGGGCAATACACCAACGCAAAGGAGAGTATCAAAAACTTCGCAGAGAAATTGGTAGATTAGACGCATGGATTAGAATTTCAAAAGGCGGTAAACAACAGAAAGGTGGTGAAAGGGCTACTAAATCCAAAGAGAAACCTATCTCTGGGCCTGTGACTCTTGGTGATTTATCTAATCTTTTAAACCAAACAAATGATAGTGGTTCGAGTAAGAAACCAAAGAAGGTAAGTTCCAAAAAAGCAGGAATGAAAAAACTTGGAAACCTTTCTGCACACCGAGGAAGCCGCAAAACTTACCAAAGGAAAGATTGAGCAATGTTGTCGAATCGAGAAAAAACACTGAATTGGAGACCTGGTATTTCTCCAAAGATGTTAGACGATTTTACGATTGAATGCATAAAGCAACTTTTTTTCGACCAAACCGGAGAGGAATATTCCAAACTATCAATCCAAACACTTCCAATACCTGAATGGGGTGGAAACTTGCTTCTTTACGATGAAAATGGAGTGTTGAGAGGATTATTGTGGGCAAATCGGTTTAGATTAACTAAAACCAGAATTGTTGCTTTTGTCATTGACGAAGATTATGTCTCAAAGGGATACGGCAGCGAGGCTTGGAATTTGTTGGTCAAAGCCGCAAAAGAGGATGGAATCGATGAGGTACAATTAGAAGTAAAATCTTCAAACCTTCGAGCAATAAAATTCTATGAAAAGCGTGGTCTAAGGATTGTAGAAGATTTAGTCGGCTACTACAAATCTGGCCCCGGATATGTGATGAGAGGTTTAATTTGAACAAAATAATCATCACCTATCTGTGTTTGAGGAATAACTATGCTAAGCGACGTCATCCATGATTTGGTTGATGGAGAATGCATAATTGCTGCTGCTTTGATCGATGCTGATGGTTTCACTCTTGAGAGGACCTCGATTGATTTGAAACCAAATGAGTTGGCTGCTATTTTTGACATCTGTGAATCTCACGATATCATTTCTGTCGTAACGACAGAGAATATTCTTACTGCAAGATTATTTTCAACGAATCATACCCTAATTATCCAAACCCCAAAAAATGGGAATGTAGGTATGGCAAGACTTAGACTTGAGCAATCTAGTAAATTAATTGTTAATTATCTAGAGTAATTGCGCTAGCGAGACTTAAATGTGGGGGGTTATTGGCCAGCCTGCTGAGAGTGCGGGAGCACTAAGCGAACAGGTGCGATGAAGAATGTCGGGACTAAAAGAAACTCTTGATGAAAAGCGTAAATTGGTTGACAAAAAGGCAACTCAATACAGGACAACACGCGACGAATGGAATAACAAAACAAAAGAGTTTACAGTCCGGAGGAACGAATTGAACGCAGAAGTCAGAGAACTTATTCAAAACGTAAAACAGCAAAGGGAAATTCGTGAACAGATGAATGAATTAGTTCGTGAAAAGAAAAATGCTCGAAAAGAAGCAAGTAATATTGTTAAGAAGGCTAAAGCAGAATTAGACTCCCAAAGAGGTGGAAGAGAAGATTCTAGCCAAGGCGGCAAGAGAGGAGAACGAAAGGTGACTGTTCATTCTCTTCGCAGAGAATTTAGTAAATTAGACAGAGAAATGGAGATGGGCAAACATCTTGGCCAGAACGAAAAGAAAGTCATGAAGAGAATGAAAGAAATTCGCTCTCAGATTTCAGAAATGGAAAAAACAGAAGACGGAAACTCTGATCTCAAAGATGCTCGCTCACAACTAAGGGAGGCAATGGCAAACCAAGAGGAAGCACACAAGGAAGTTCAAGAGGCGGCTCAACAGGCTCAAGAAGCTCACGACCTAATGCTACAATGGAACAAAGAAGTCGACCGACAAAGAGAGTTAGCAGAAGGAGCTCACAGAGAACTCAGAAAATCAAAGAAAGAGGCTGATAAGGCCCACAGGTTTTACATCGTTTCTTTGAGGTGTTTACACTCAATTCAGGATATAATACGCGCTATGCGAGGAACAGAATCTGGTGAGATGCAACAAGGGCCAAGAGAGGAAGTTCAAGACTTAATGAGCAAATTGATGAGTGGAGACACACTATCAACCGAGGAATTAATGGAACTACAGCGTTTTGATTAAATTCAATAACTGATTTGTGATGGAGTAATCAGAGGCTGATATATGATTCTTAGAGACGAAATCGCAGGTATTCTCGAAAATTACCAGCGTTTGAAACTAAGGATTGGAATGACAGCAAGTCATTCTGCTCTAGATATATGCGACGGAGCGATTGAAGAAGGGTTCCCCACAGTAGCATATTCTCAAAAAGGAAGAGAGAAGACATACTCGGAATATTTCAAAACCAAGAGAAATTCCTCTGGACGTGTAGTCCGAGGAATGGTGGATAAAACCATCACCATGAATTCATTTAATGACGTTATGAAAAACGACATGCAGGCTGAAATGCGTAAAAGGAATGTTATTTACATCCCAAACAGATCTTTTACATCATATTCAAAAATCGATGATATTGAAAACAATTTCAAGGTCCCAATGTTTGGTTCAAGAAATATGCTACGAATGGAAGAAAGAACTGAAGACCAAGATTATTATTGGATATTGGAAAAAGCCGGATTACCTTATCCCGAGGCAATTGATGACCCACAAGACATTGATTGTCTGGTCATTGTAAAACTACATCATGCTCAGAAAAAATTGGAGCGAGGATTCTTTACTTGTGCTTCTTATGAGGAATATTTAGAAAAGAGTAATTCTCTGCTAAAGGAGGGTGTAATCGACCAAGCAAGTTTAGATGGAGCAAGAATCGAAAGATACGTCATCGGTCCAGTTTTCAATCTCAACTTCTTTTATTCACCACTTGAAGAGGACATGCCAAAACTCGAATTACTCGGAGTCGATTGGAGATTTGAGTCTTCATTAGATGGTCATGTTAGATTGCCTGCTCCACAACAAATGACAATGCCTGTCCACCAACAAATTCCTGAAATGACTGTTGTTGGCCATAATACTGCGACCATTAGAGAATCCTTACTTGACAAGGCTTTTGAACTCGGAGAAAAATTTGTCAAAGCCTCTAAGGAACATTATGACCCTGGAATTATAGGGCCATTTTGTCTTCAAACATGTATCGACAAAGACATGAATTACTCGATTTATGATGTTGCTCCAAGATTAGGGGGTGGCACGAACGTCCACGTTTCAGTAGGCCACCCATATGGTAATGCAACGTGGAGAAAACCAATGTCTTCTGGAAGAAGAATTGCGATGGAAATCAGGAGAGCAGCAGAACAAGATCGCCTTCTTGAAGTGTTGACTTGAGGGTTTTTTAATGTCAGGAGAAATATGGGTCATTCTCTCTTTTCTCTTCTTCATGTTGTTGTTTGCCGGAGTTGGAATGGCAAGCATACGAGTTAAGAAAGACACAACTGATGATTACTTAATCGCAGGTCGTGGAATGCATCCTGCCCTTGCTGCGCTATCTGCTGTATCTACATGGAACTCGGGATACATGTTCATCGGATTTATTGGATTCATGTGGTTGATGGGATACTCTGCAATTTGGATTTCAATTATTTCTACAATCGGAGAACTTGTAGCATGGATATGGTTATACAAGTATATCCAAAAAGAAGGTAACGAGAGAAATATTCGCTCATTATCATCATTGGTTGCTAATGTAAAAGGTGCACCTGAGGCAAAAATGGCTGCGATTTGTTCAGTCTCCTTCCTGCTTATCTACGCTGGTGCTCAACTCTCAAGCGGTGGAAAGGCATTGTTCGC
>Ga0181568_10001254_pt1 | contig 23390 bp, 13 predicted proteins | sample 101ome_20_FD_133758 | JGI IMG/M metagenome (GOLD analysis project Ga0181568, IMG submission 133758) | Coastal salt marsh microbial communities from the Groves Creek Marsh, Skidaway Island, Georgia - 101404AT metaG (megahit assembly) | ecosystem: Environmental > Aquatic > Marine > Intertidal...
CGCGCGCGTCGTCGGCGTCTTCGGCGAAGAGAAGCGCGCGCCACACGCCTCTCGCGACGCCATCCGACCCGACGACGACGCACTGTTTCCCATCGCCGGCGCCGACGACGGAGACGAGATTCGCCGCGCGCGCGACGGCGTCGTCACCGTCCGCGTCATCGCCGTCGTCATCGTCGTCGTCGTCTGAGACGTCTTCGCCCGAGGATGAGGACGCGTCGTCGGAATCACCGCCCGTTCTCGCGCGCGGGTACGCGATGACGCGCGAGGGAACGACGCGGGACGTCGACGCGCGTCCCTCGCGCGGTTCGGGCGCGTCGAGGACGCGCATGACGACGCGGCGCGAGTTCGCGAGGCGATGTGGCGACTCGGTTGGATTGGGGTCGGTTTATAAACCCTAAACTAAACCCTCGCTGAAAAACGCACGAAACGCCCGTTCGAGCGCGGTACCGCCGCGCGACGCGCACACGTCGACGCGAAGCGCGTCGACCGCTCGACCGGCGTCGGACGCGCGAACGCGCGCGCGCGCACCTGCGATCGACGAGGACGGCGACGGCGGTGCTCGACCGACCGAGCGACCATCATGACGCGCACGCGCGTGACGTGTTACTTTCCCGTCGAGCGCGTCGAGGCGAGCACGTTCGGCGCGTTTAAGGTGTGGTACGTCGACGTGGACATCGATGAGAGGGATAATAAGATGGATGTTCGTAAAGCGATCGCGTTGCGCACGGGGGCGCCGTTTTCAAAACTCAAGATTCGACTCGGTGGATTCGGGGAGGTGCTCGCGTTCGTCGTGGGGGCGTACGGCGACAGACTTCGCGTGGGTAACTGGGGCGCGTCGCAGGCGGTGTTTGAACCTCGTTTCCTTCGCGCGCACGAATTGAACGATCTCGGCGCGGGGTCGGTGATGGATCTGCCCGATTGGGATCACTCCAAGTACGACGGTCGATACGACTGGGTGCAAGAAGCGCGCGACGAGTGGAAGTGAACGAGCGCGCGAAATAATCTCTGAACAATAAACAATCCCGAAACGACGATCACGATTCATCCCGAAAGTGGGCGTTACATCGACTAGTGTTGTTAATTGCTGTATCTAACCCTGCAGAACGGCTTGGAGCGCCGCTTGTTTCTCCGGCGTCAAGACGCCCCACGCCGCGGCGAGCTTGTCTTGCGGGAGGCTCGCTTGCATTTGCACGAGGAACGCCTTCATCTTCGCCGCAACCTCCGGATCGACGAGCCGAAGCTTAGCGCTGAGATTGGACGTGGGTAACACGTCCGCGAGCACGCTCACCACGCGCGGCACGTGCTCGTAGGAGGCGCCCATGAGCGCGCCTCCGTTGGATTCGAGCAAGCGCATGAGCTGCGCGTGCACGTTTCTAGCCTCCACCTTGTCCTCAGTCAGGGGCAAGTTCGCCAACCACGACGGTAAGATGACGTTCGCATCCAACGCCCCGTTTTGGAACTCGCACATCTTTCCGAGCGCCGCGACGGCGTTCTCAAATGCGTAAATGTTTTCGTCGTCTCGGGCGCCCGGCGCTTGAATCACCGTGGCGAGCGCGGTGAGCGCGTTCGAAACGTGCGGCGCAAACTTGTCGCCACAGTGTTCCGCCATGACGCCGACGCCGTACACGGACGCTTGACGCACGTCGGCGTCGTTGTCGGTGCACCCAGCGATGCACGGAACGACGAAACCTTCGAGATACTGCAACGCCGCGCCGCCGTCGCTCGCGTGTTCGAAAATGTCGTCAAACACGCAAATGGCGATGCGACGCTCGGCGGCGCTTCTGTTCTTGTCCAAGAGCGGAACGATGAAATGTAACAGCGGTTGCAACGACGGAAGGATGGCGCCGTGGAAGCTCTTGAGGAGAGAGCCGACGCATTCGGCGAATTGATCGAACACTTCATCCTCGGCTTCTTGTTCCTCCTCCAACGCTTGCATTTCTTCCTCGTCGAAATCATCCGTCCCCGCGCGCTTGTTGCGCTCCGCGCGTCGTTCGAGGGATTCCGTCAACAGCACCTTGAACGTTTCCAACATCGCGGGCAAGTGATCGCGGATGAGCTCTCCGGCTTCACCGGCAGACTCCGCGAGAGATTCGAGCATGCGCGCCTGCGTCGAGAAGCGAGTCATCTCGTCAGTCAAACACGCCACGTAAACGTCGAGAAAAAATATCTAAAAAAATATGAAACATCGGGAGACTGTTAATCGGATTTATCACCATCGCCGTGAGGCGTCTTGAAGGGGAATCCATAAGTTTCGTCATCTGTTTCGTACGCGACGCGCTCGAATTTGAAAAAGTACGTACCGAAATTTCGATATCGGGTTCCTTCGCCATCGCTTGAATGAGCGGCGGAATGATGTGATTCACCAACTGTTGGAACCACGCTTGGTCCTTCGCACCCTTGGTCACGGCGATCTTACCAGATCTGAGAATATCCGGAAGGCACGCCACGGCGGCGCGGCGAACGTCTTCGTGGAAATAAAATTCGAGAGAAGGAATCATCGTCTGAAGAATTTGTTCAAGGTACGGCAAGATGCCATCCTTGAGCTCATCGACGTAGCAGCACAACATGTTGCACGCGGTTGCCTTTTCTTCGAGAGCAGCCGTGCGAATGGACACGCGCTTGTCGCCGTAATCCACGCGTTCGTACTCTTCGTTCTCCTCCTCTTCGTCCTCTTCGTCGTCATCCTTATTCGTGACGATGACGTCAGCCTTCAAGTTTGCAGATTTAAGCAACGGTTGCATGACGACCTCGAGATACGGGATGAACTCTTCGCCCAAGCATTTACACAAACGAGTCCACGCTTGAAGCATGTACTGCACCGTGGGGTCGTCGTCCTCGAAACCGCCGGATTGGAGTCGCATGAGCATGTCCATCACTTCGCGAGCGTCCGCGGCGAAGCGCGCGCGGCCGACGGCCATACCGACGAGCGAAATGCATTCCACCGCCTTGGCACGCAACATACGGTACTCCTTGCCGTTGGCGTTCACCAAAATCGACTTGAGGTACGGAAGCACGGTGTCGTAGTATTTGACGAAGGACTCTTGCGCGTTATCCGCAGTAGACGCGAGCGCGGTGAGGGCAGCCTCTTGCACGGACTTGTTACCGGACTGCAACAACGTCAAAAGCTTGTTCATGAGCGGATCCAGGTACGGAGCCATGCACTCGGGCGGGCAGTCTTCGCTGAAGTTGACAGTGGCGGCGGCGGCGTGCGCTTGGCAACGGGGGTTCTTCGAATCGTCCATGGCGTTCAAGAGCAGCGGCAACACGTTCGCGTGCGCCTTTTCTTGCAATCGCGGGCCGAGATCGGTGCACATCTGGCCCAAGCCATTGATGGCGGCCCATCGGACGCGTGGATGCGGGTCCGTGGCCAGGGCGTGCAAGCACGGCTGAATGGCACCGACAACATCCTTCTTCATGCCCTTCGCGCAACCTTCGGCGATTTGTGAGAGCGCGATGAGCGCGGCGTGTCGCTTCTTCCAGTCGGCATCACCGATGAGAGACGGCATGGTGGCCGCGCACGCCGGTAACATCGAGTTCGGGCCGAGAGCGATGGAGATGCGATCCAAGCACTCTTGGCCGACGTCGTACAAATCGCCTTGACCCAAGCCTTCGTCCTCTTCGTTTTCGCACGTGTGCCAGTCCTCGTCGTCCTCGATATCGGTCACCAAGAAGGACACGAGACAGTTGTACAAGCGCTGCACAAAGTTCGGCACTTTACGCATCATACCCGGCGCTCTGTCTCTCGCCTCGGTGAGCGTCACCAAGAACTCCGTGGCGAGCGTGCGCGTGCCGTCCTCCAAATCAGCGTGTTCGGCCACGCTCAACATCGCCTCGACGAGCTGCGTGAGGTGATTGCGCACGAATCGCGGATCAGCCTCGGCGAGCTCGATGAACAAACCGAGCGCCTCTTGCGCCGACGTCTCGTCTTGACCTTGCAACGCAGAGCCGAGCGTGTTAAGCATCGCCGGCAACAAGTCTTGGAACTTCACGCGATCGCTCGGGTTTTCCAACGCGTCCACGAACGCACACGTCGCTCGAAGCGACGCCAACTGCACCTGCGTGTCCGCCGACGTCAAGCATGCGCTCAACACCGCGTGCAGCGTCGGAATCTGCGCCACGAGCCCATCGCTCATGAACGGCGCCAACATCGCAAAGATGCTCAATGCGCTCTCCTTTAACCTATCGTTGCCCTCTTGCACCGCACCGAACATGAACGGCATCAGTTCCGGCCACGGCTCCTCTCGCTCCATGGCGCCGGCGGCGATTTCACAAATCAAATCGCACGTCTTTCGCGCAATCTTCGGTTCTCCCTCCTCTTTAAGCGCCGTCAACAGCTCAGTTTTCAACGTCGCCTTCGTTCCCTCCGCCAACTTGACGTACAGCGCGCCGTCATCCGACGTAAAGACGCGTCGAGCCAACACCGCGCTCACCTCTCTCGCTCGCCCGTCGCTCGAAGCGCGAAGCGTACGCAGCAACTGCGTCGCCAGGTGATCGGGCGACGCCTTGCACCGCTCGAAAACGTCTTCACATCGCGATCGGTGTTCGTTATCCGCGCTCGAGAGGCCCGCGAGCAGGGACGCGAAGGCGTCGATCGAGTTCGGATCGAGCACCGCCGCCAGGTCGGCGCTCATGGTTCTCTCGTCGCTCGACCGCGCACGACCGCGCGCGCGCGTCGCAAACGGCGCGAGAAGACGCTCGTGCGCGCGAACTTTGCGATCGACGCGCCCGAGGCGGGGTGTGACGCTCGAGAGCGCGCAATCTGAGGCGGGAAAGTTTGAAATCTGCGCCTCTGGGCGAGCGGAGAGGGCTTTCGCGAGACGACGGGCGGGACGACGCGCGCGAGTCGACGGGGCGCGTGAAGACGTTCGAAACGTCGGAAATTTACATCGGATGCTAAGCTATGATTTTAATCGAGTCGACGGCGCGCGCGTGGTCGATGGCGCCGAAGATGAATTCGCGTTTGGCGTCTCGACGACGAAGCGCGGAGGCGGCGGTTGGCGCGCGCTCGACGAGCGCGGCTGATAATTCACCAAAGGATATCGATCCGAGGACGAAAATGAGGACGACGTCGTGGTCGGAAGGTTTGGGAGCGGCGGTGACTTTGTTGATGAGGTTGCCGAGTCGACCCATGGCGCCGGTGACGATGGAGGCTCCCGCGGAGGCGGCGGCGTGTTTGAGTAAACCGCCGAGCGAGGCGGCGACATGGACGAAATCAGCGCACACGCCGCGATCGTCGGTGGATGACTTGATTCGTGAGATGATCTCGAGTAACGTTGGATTGGGAAGACCGTTGGCGTAGAGGGAGAGGGTGTCCGGGACGTTGTGCTCGAGCGAGGCTCGACCGGCGGCGGCGGCTCGAGACAGACGTCGAAGCGCTGCGTCCACGGCATCGCGAGCCTCGAGCGCGGCAGCCGCCACCTCGGGATCGTCCATCGCGGACGCGCTCGTCACTTCGGTCGGTTTGCTCGCAGGTGCCGGAGATTCGCCCCAATCGTCGTCTTCACCCCAATCGTCGTCGCCCCAACCTTCGTCGTCCTTGACTGGCGTCGGAGGCGCTGCGGCGGCTGCGGCGCCGCCTCGACCTCTGATGGCGTCCAGCGCGTCCAACGCGCTCGCGCCGAGACTCGGAAGTTGTGAACGCACGTCGTCGCTCTGACTGGCGAGGAGAACGCCGAGAAACGCCTCTCGAAGGGCGAGCTCATCGTTCGGAGCAAACGGCGACGAGTCGTCGCCGGCTCGCGGGCGTCTGCCCTCGCACGCGTTGGCGTCCATCGCGATCGTGTACGCGGCGAGCACGAGCGCGAACGCCTCCTTGGGATGCCCGACCGCGGTCCCTCCCGCGGCGTACATCACCTTTAAGATTTCCACCAACGTCGCGCAGACACCCGAGGCTTTGTTTTCGAGCGCCGCGGCGGTGAGACGCTGCATGGCGATAATTTGTCTGTTCGCCTTCATATCCTTTTCGTTCGTCAAGCTCGCCGCCGAGAGTTTTGCGCGCTGAATCAACGCGCGATGGCGCAACGCCACGCTTGGATCGATCTCGAGCGCGGCGACGAGTTCGTTGAGTTGATCCGCGGTGACGGCGCGACTATTTCGCTCGTCCAACTCGGGCACGTCCACCGCCTCCACTCGCGCCGCCTCTCGCAATAATTTTCGCACGTGCATCGACCCATCGCGCGCGGTCTTTGAGCACAGCGCTTCGTCCAACGCGCGCGCCTCCGGCGCGCCCGACAGCGGCGCCAACATCAACGCCGCGCCGTCGCCGTCGCCGTCCGCCGCGCGTTCGAGCCACGCGTCTCGACTCGCGCTCGGCGTCATTAAATCTATTTCTCTATCCATCACTATCACCGCCGCCGACCGCGGCTTCTCCATCGTGTCCACGCCCACGGGATCGGTCTTCGCGCGCGCGGCGACGCGCGACACGGACTCGGCGTTCGGGCCGAGGGCGAAATAATCCGGAGCCAACGCCCAGTGCGCGGCGATCTCGGCGAGGTGTTGACCGACGACGCGGTGTTCCCCAGACTCACCTGTGAGCGCGTCTACGGCGTGTTTCGCGATGTTTGACGTGCGCGCGCTCGGAAGCGTGAACGCGCCCTCACCGAACGCTCGATACATCATCAGAGGAAAAAATTTGACGACGAATCGACCGCCGCTCGCGGCGTTCGCGTCCGCGCGTCCCTCGCGTTCGCCGCCCCACCCATCGTCGTTCGCGCCGTCCCCGTCTTTGGCCACGCTCGACGAATCCTTAAACTCCTCCTCGTCGTCTCCCCAACTCCCCCAATCCGAATCGTCGTCCGCGACGTCCTCGTCGTTCGCCGTCACTGCCGACGCCGACGCCTCTCCGCCGCTCTCCGCCGCTCCGCGTCGTCCTCGCGCGAGTTCGCGTTCGCACGCCTCGGTCAACGCGCGCACACACGTCGCGTGTTCCTCATCACCCTCATCGCACCCGACAAAGACGACGACCCGCGACGCCTCGGCGCGTCTCTTCACGCTCGCGCGCACGTCCTCCGCCGCCTCCGCCAACCGTCGTCCGACGCAAATCACCATCGGCGCGTCTCTCGGCACGACGCGTCCATCCACCGCGTACACGTCGTCGCCACCATCGTCACCATCTTCATCGACCGAACCACCACCGTCTTCTCGCGCCGTCCCCGCGAACGCCTCCAAAGACGCCGTCGCGCGCGCGCCCAACGTCTCCGCCGCCCCCGCGCCCCCGATCGATCCTCGCGCGCACATCGCCGCCTCATCGTCCAACAACACGAACGCGTCTCGAAAATACGGTCCCACGGCGTCGTCCCCGCACCACCGCGCGCTCGCGCGCGCCATCGTCGTCGCCACCACCGTCATCACGCGACGAATGAAAGAATGAATGAATCAGAAATCAGATTGATGCGCAGTTCGTTCGTTCGTTCGCGCACGACGCCGACGGACCGCCGATCCCACCGACGACGGACGGCGCGCGAGGACCGCGTCGCCCGTCCCTCGTCGTCCCGCGTCGGATCCACGATCGGAGGCGACGACGAGACGCGTCCCCGTCTACGGTCTCGTCGCGCATCCATCATCCATCATCATCAGTGTTCGGATACCCAAAATCGGACTCAAGTAGGGAGCGATGGCCATACATGAGCCAAATGACATCCATCAGTCATCAATCATCATCAAGCATCACCAATCATCATCCATAATCAGTCATCATACATACTCATCATTCATACATACGCATCATCACGTCTATGTATCACGCATGGTGACACCACGCGTGGGGACGCGATGGATATGATGACGTCGACGCGCGCGCGACGGCGCGCCGTCACACCGACGCGCGAGCGACCGAGCGAGCGAGCGACCGACGTCGTCGTCCGCCTCCTCGTCCTCGTCCTCGTCGATCGATCGATCGATCGCGACCGCCGTCGACCGCGCGTTCTTTCATTCATTCATCAGGCTGCCTCGGTGCATGCGCGCGGTGATTCCACGCGCGCGAGCGGTGCGAACGCTCGCGAGACCGACGTCGTCGTCGTCCTCGCCTCGACGCGCGATCGCGTCCTCCGCCGCGCCTCGTTCTCGCCCGTCGGTGCACGCGTCGACCGCGGTGACGGAGACGGAGGAAGAGATCATGGCGTCGGCCGGGGCGTCTTTTGATTTCGGCGCGCGACGGCTGACGGATATCGCGACGCCGACGCCGAGCGATATCGCGATCGCGTCGGCGGCGCGCGCGTTGCCCATCAAAGAGGTGGCGGAGAAAATGTGTGGTCTGAAGGAGGAGGAGTACGAGATGTACGGACGGTACAAGGCGAAGGTTTCGGAGAAATTGTCGACGACGCTGGGGGCGACGAGGGGCGGCGACGGCGAAGGGCCGACGTGCGACGCCAAGGCTGGACACGGGTATTACGTCGTCACGGCTGGGATCACGCCGACGCCGTTGGGTGAGGGGAAGTCTACGACGACGATTGGGTTGGTGCAGGCGATGCAAGCGCACGCGAACGCGCGGGCGGTAGCGTGCATTCGACAGCCGTCCATGGGACCGACGTTTGGCATCAAGGGCGGCGCCGCGGGCGGGGGGTACTCGCAGGTGATTCCGATGGAGGAGATGAACTTGCACTTGACGGGGGACATTCACGCCATCGGTGTGGCGAATAACTTGCTCGCGGCGGCGATCGACGCGCGCGTGTTCCACGAATCGACGCAGAGCGACGAGGCGCTGTGGAAACGGTTGATGCCGCAAAAGAAGGATGGTTCTCGCGAGTTCTCCGCCATCATGTTCAAGCGCTTGAAGAAGCTTGGCATCGACAAGACGAACCCGGACGATTTGACGGAAGAGGAACGATCGAAGTTTGTGCGTTTGGACATTGATCCCGAGCGCATCACGTGGAGACGCGTCGTCGACATGAACGACCGCTTTTTGCGCGAAATCACCGTCGGCGAATCTCCGACGGAAAAGGGCAAGACGCGCAAGACTGGTTTCGACATCACCGTCGCGTCTGAAATCATGGCCGTGCTCGCCATGACCACGTCTCTCGCGGACATGGAGCAACGCCTCGGTAACATGGTCGTCGGTCCCGATCGCGCGGGCGGTCCGGTGACGTGCGACGACTTGGGCGTCACCGGCGCGTTGATGGCGCTCATGCGCGACGCCCTCAAGCCGACGCTCATGCAAACGCTCGAAGCGACGCCGGTTCTCGTGCACGCGGGTCCGTTCGCGAACATCGCGAGCGGTAACTCGTCCATCATCGCCGATCAAATCGGTCTCTCCATGGTGGGCAAGGGTGGTTTCGTCGTCACCGAAGCCGGCTTCGGCGCCGACATCGGTCTCGAAAAGTTTGTCAACTTGAAGTGCCGCAAGTCTGGCTTGAAGCCCAACTGCGCCGTCATCGTCGCCACCGTGCGCGCGCTCAAGTGCCACGGCGGAGGTCCGCCCGTGAAGGCTGGTCAACCCCTCGACCACTCGTACACGACGGAGAACGTCGACATGGTGCGCGATGGCATGTGCAACTTGGTGCGACACATTGAAAACACCAAGGCGTTCGGTATCCCGGTCGTCGTCGCCATCAACGCGTTCCCGACCGATACGGAGGCTGAACACGCCGTCATTCGCGAATTGTCTCTCGCCGCCGGCGCCGAAGACGCCGTCTTGTGCACGCACCACGCGCGCGGCGGCGCCGGCGCCGTCGACCTCGCCGCGGCCGTCAAGGCGGCGTGCGAGAAGAACGAAGACTGCAAGGACTTCAAATTCGGCTACGATCTCTCTCTCGACATCAAGAGTAAGATCGAAGCCGTCGCGAAGAACGTGTACAAGGCGGGCGCGGTCGAGTTCTCCGAGCAAGCCGAGGAAAAGATCAAGCTCTACACCGAGCAAGGTTTCGGCGAATTGCCAATCTGCATGGCCAAGACGCAATATTCTTTCTCCCACGATCTCAACTTGAAGGGCGCGCCGAGTGGCTTCACGTTGCCGATCGGTGACGTTCGCTTGAGCGCGGGCGCGGGATTCCTCGTGCCGCTCGTCGGCGCATTCCCGACCATTCCCGGTCTCCCGACTCGCCCGGCGTACTACGAGATCTCCGTCGACACGGAGACGGAACAAATCTTGGGTTTGAGCTAAAGAGCGCGTGATGGGATATTTATCGCAACTCGGTTGTATTAAGATATTCATTCAACGAGTTTATAGTTTATCATACGTCGCGTTACTTTTTCGCCTTCTTCGCCGCGCCGCCCTTCTGCGCGCCCGCCTTCGTCTTTCCACCAGCCGCGGTCGCTTTCGGTTCGAGGTCCGGACCCGGGGTAAACGATGGCAAGTCCTTGGCGTCCTCCTTATCGACGAGGAACAAGGTGTACCCGTTGCCGCACGCGACGCGTCGCGTCGTCTTGCCCTCCAGGGACGGCACCAAGTCGGGATTAGCGCTCGATTTCTTCCCCTTCGGACCGTAGCCGAGCTCGCCGTACGCACCACCGCCCCACGTCACCGCAGACTTTTCAGCGCACGCGGCGAACGTGACGCCCCCGCTCGCGAAATCGCGCATGACCCAGCCTTGCAACTCCATGAACGGCACCGGATACATGGTGTTGTCGCCGCTCGTCTTCAACTTGCCGAAGGCGTACAACTGACCTTGCAACGCGGACACGAACGTGGACACCGATCCAGCGCCCAAAACGGCGTCTTTCGGGACCAAGTTACGGTCGCCGCCTTGGATCTCAACCATCTTGGGTGCGAATTCATCCTTTTGCACGCGATGTCCGAGTCGACCGTACCCACCGAATCCCCACGTCCAGATTTTACCGGCGTCGTCGAAGCACGCGACGTGGTTGGTGCCGCAGGACAACTTGACGATCTTGCGGTCACCGAAGCCGTTCGCGACGACGCGTCTCGGGTGCGGCTGCGGTTCGTACACAATCTTGATGGAGCTCGCGCTCGTGTTGTACTCGTGATCTGTGCCGTGTCCCAACTGACCGTATTGTGGCAAACCGTAGGTGAAAATCTCACCGTCGCGCGTCAACACCGCGGTGAAATCGGCCCCGCACGACACACTCGCTCCGTTCGCGACGAGCGCCTTGACCGGCGTCAACTTGTCGTCCTCGGTGTCGCCCTTTTTCATCTGCTTCTTCATCGTGCCGCACCCAATCTGTCCAAACTTGTTCGATCCGATGCCGTACACGTCACCGTTTTCGCACACCACCGCCGTGTGACCCTTTCCGCACGCCACCGCCACGCACTTTTCATCCTTCAACGCCTCCACGAGCGTCGGCGTTCCTCGATTCTTATAGTCGCCGTGTCCCAACTGTCCGCGCTCGTTGCGTCCCCACGTGTACAATCTCCCCTCATCATCGATCGCCGCCGCGTGCGTCGCCGCCGCACCCCCACCGATGAACGTCCACGTCTTCCCTTCCAACGGTTTAAACGCGTGCGGTTCGTTCAGATCCACGTACGGTCCACCGTCCGGATTCGTTTTGTTCCTCCCAATGTTTTGCCAATCCGTCGCCCCACAAAACAGCAATTCACACTTCAATCGCGTCGTCGTCTCTTCGCCGCTCATCCCTACGGACTCGTCGTCGAGCGAGACGACGCGACGAAAGCGAGACGTTCGGTGTCGTCGACTCGACTCGCGCACGCGCGCTTCGTTCGATTCGATCCGATCGCGCGTCGCCCACTCCGGCGTCCACGTCCCATCGGTCGCATCATCTGTTCAAATCCGTCTCATACAATCGACACTCACACACCATACAAAGTTTCATTCACGTCACTCGCACGATATAAAACTCAAAACCCTGATGACTTACTCTCCCCCCACACGTGTCCAGACATGGAGTATGTCGCTTTTCGGGGTGTGTGACTCGCCCGGAGTCCCTGTTTTTTGTCCAGCCTACTCTGTCGTCGCGCACGGGAGCGAGAGACGAGAAATCCGTGAACGACGCGCGACAATCGTCGACGCCTCCTCGGCCGACGATCGTCGCGCGCGATGGTGAGCTCGGACGACGGCAAGAAGGAGGATCTGAGCGCGTACTCGCGCGAGGATCTCGTGTACAAGGCTAAACTCGCCGAACAGGCGGAGAGGTGCGTGAACTGGACTCGACTCGGACTGGACGCGGGGACGACGACGGGACGGGTCGCGCGGAGGCGTCGCGCGGAGGCGTCGCGCGTCCCCGATCGCGCGCGATTCGACGACGAAAGCGACCGGAGGCGCCCATCCCGATCGCGCGATCGATCGATCGATCAAGCGCGCGATCGGGGACGCGACGACGCGCGGCGCGACGGATCGATGATTGTGCGATCGGGATGGGCGGTGTGGGAAGGGGGACTCTGGATGAGTCACGACTCGTCGTTTTAAGACCTCGGTCAGCACCGTCGAGGCGCCCGATCGCGGACGGGGTCGGGCGCGCGTCGCGCTTGGCGGACGCGGGTGATGGACGCGTGAACGGTCGCGTCGACGTCCCGCGCGCGCGTTCGCGACGCGCGCGCGTTCGTGGGGGCGCGGGAGGGGGTGGTGTGGAGGCGCGCGGCGCGGATCCCGTCGCCGCGCGGATCTCGGGATCGGCGACGCCGCGGCGAGACGACGGACGACGAACGCGGAGGGCGACGACTGACGGGTGTGACGTGACTATTTTGTGTGTGTGTGTCGACGATAGGTATGAGGAGATGATGGATTACATGAGCGAGGTGACGCTGAAATCGAGCGAGGAGGAGCTGAGCGTCGAGGAGAGAAATTTGCTGAGCGTTGCGTTTAAGAACGTCATCGGCGCGCGCCGCGCGTCGTGGCGCATCGTCAGCTCCATCGAGACCAAGGAGGAGGCGAAGCACTCGAAGGATAGCGACAAGTGCAAATTGATCGCCGCGTACAAGGCGAACGTGGAGGCTGAGCTCACGAGCATTTGCACGAGGATTTTGGGTTTGTTAAAGGAACACTTGGAGGATCGGTGCTCGGCGGGCGAGTCCAAGGTCTTTTACAAAAAGATGAAGGGCGACTACTGGCGCTACTTGGCCGAGTTCAAGGGAGGCGCGGAACGCAAAGAAGCCGCTGAAGAGACGCTTTTGGCGTACAAGAGTGCCGAGCAAACCGCTGAGGCTGAACTTGCGTCGACGCACCCGATTCGCCTCGGTTTGGCGCTCAACTTTTCCGTCTTTTACTATGAAATCTTGAACGCCCCGGAGCGCGCGTGCCAAATGGCGAAGAAGGCGTTCGATGAAGCCATCAGCGAACTCGACACGCTCGGCGAGGAGTCGTACAAGGATAGCACGCTCATCATGCAATTGCTGCGCGATAACCTCACGCTCTGGACGTCCGATATGGACGACTCCGCGCAAGCCGGCGGCATGGAAGAAGAGGAGGAGGATTAAGGATGGGAAAGAGCAGTATTTTTTCCACGATGCGGAGGACGCGCGTGCCTTCTCAGCGATGAGACAGCACGCTTCTTCTCTCAGCTTTCTCGGAAAAGCACGCGCGACCGTCTACACAACAAAAGGAATGAACGACACGTGCAATCTTATCATCCAAATGCTTAACATGAAATTATTCACAAATCCTTCATCAAACGCTAAGTAGAACATGTAGCGACGCGACGTCAATGCGCGCGTCGATCTCGCGACGTCGACGAATCGAATCGAGCGCTCACTCGCTCGCTCGCTCACGACGACCCCCTGGGCTTGTTTCGAAGCGGCGCCTCGGTGTAGAGCAATCCGAACCCGACGGAGGCCAAGAGCGCGAGCGTCTTCATCACGGAGAAATCCTTTGGCCAGACGATGATGGTAAACGCGATCGTGGCCATCTTATTGATGACACCCACGAGCGTAAACGTCGTCGCCGTGATGACGGATCGGCACTTCCATCCGCTGTACGAAATCGCCACGCCCACCACGCAGCTCAAAAGTAAATAAAACATCGCTCCCTCCTCATCCTTCATCATCTGTTCGTTCTCGCCCGTGGCGTAATACAAAACGATCGTCGGCGGAATCGCCAACGCGTTCGTGTAAAACACTCGCTCCCACTGCGTCATGGAGATGTTTTCGGTGAGATGTTTCCCGTACGTCATCTGCACGGCGAGCAACAGCCACCACACGAGTAACCAAAACATCCCCGCGCTTCCATCGATGCTCACACCGGTATCGTTCGAGATATACACGCTCGCCGCGAACACCACGCCCATCAAACTCATGATCGAACGCGCGTTCGGAAACATTCGATTCATAAACGCCCACTCGATGAGACACACGACGAGCGGCAAACAGCACCGCGCCGAAATCACCGCCCCGACGTTGGTCAGCATCAACGCCTTCATGTTCGAAAACAGCCCCATCGCGAACATGGTGGTGTACGCGACGAACGGTAAGATTCTCTGGCGCTCGAACGCACCGAGCACTTTCATCCCGCTCACCTCCATGCCCACCACCACCAAGGCGCTCACCGCGAGCTGCGCCCCCGACACCACCGTCGGGAGCCCGTTCGTCGACACGGCGAGCTTATTGATGACGAGCATCGTGGACGAACACAGAGAATACACCAAAATCCACGTCAACTTCTCTCGCGACGACGGCGTGTTCGCGGCGTCGGTTTTACCGCTCATGGTGATCTCGGAAAAGGTGTGATGCGATAGTCTGCGCTCTGACGACGCTCTGCGCGCGCGCGACGTCGTTCGAGGGCGTTCACCGGTGCGTTCTGACGCGAAAAGAATTCACGCGTCTTTCGCGGGCGTCGCTCTGTCGAGCGCGAGAGCGTCGCGATGTGACGAGACGCGGAACCACTTTTCCGGATGTACGGCGCGGCGTCGCCCGCCAACGCGCGTGTGAACACATCCGCGCGCGTCAGTCGTCGACGCGCGCGCGTCATGCCTCGCGGACGGACGTTAGTGATAGATAATTATGATTCCTACGCCGTCATTCTGTCGCATCTCATCGCGCGCGTCGAAGGCGCGGCGCCGGTGGTGGTGAAGAACGACGACGTGTCTGTCGACGACATTCGAGCGGCGCTTTCGGGCGGCGATGGCGGGTTCGCGCGGGTCGTCGTCGGTCCCGGGCCGGGAACGCCGAAGAGGGCGAGTGATTTAGGGGTGGCGGTGGCGATTTTACGCGCGACGGGGGCGTGCGCGGACGTGCCGGTGTTCGGGGTGTGTTTGGGACACCAGGCGTTGGCGGCGTTCGCCGACGACGGCGCGGTGACGAAAAACCCCGCGGGCGCGGTGCACGGACGCGTGTGTGGGGTGAGACACGACGGTGTGAGCGTGTTGTTTAAGGGGGTGCCGTCGGGATCGGCGAATGGGTTCGTGGCGACGAGGTATCATTCGTTGGCGGTGACGGCGTGCGGCGCGGGACATCGCGCGTGCGCGTGGGCCGAGGACGACGGAACCATCATGGCGCTCGAACACGAGCGTTTACCGAGGTACGGCGTGCAGTTTCATCCGGAGAGCGTGTGCACGACGCACGGGGATGCGATTTATGCGAATTTTTTGTCGGCGAGCGAGGCGTGGTGGACGTCGAAGACGGGCGCGCCGCCGAGCGGCGTCTCGGTGCCGCGCGCGCTCGTCGAGGCGAGCGCCCGTCTCGAGTCCACACCGTCGACGAGCGACCCGTCGCCGACGGCGGTGAGTGATTCGGTGTGCTTGCGACTGCGCGTGGAAACCGTGGACGCGTCCGCGACGACGTCGACGAGAATAACCGAGGATATATTTTGGCGACTCTTCGGCGGCGGCGCCGATGACTCGAACGCCGTCGCCTCGGATTGCTTTTGGTTAGACACCGCGGACGAGAGTAAAGGTCGATTCAGTTTCATGGGCGCGCGCGGCGGTCCGCTCTGGCGTCGCGCGCTCTTCGACCTCGCGCCCGCGCCTCGAGGCGTGCTGACCGCCGACGCCGACGGGACGCGGAGATTCGCCGCGGCGGCGTCGCGCCGTCGCGCGCCCGGCGTCCTCCGCGTCGAAAACGCGCGGGGTGACGTCTCCACCGAAACTCTCGAGCGCGGGTTCGTCGCTTGGCTCGATGATCACCTGCGTCGTCGAACGGTGCGCTCGGCGGACGCCGCGACGCTCCCTTTTGATTTCCGGTGCGGCTTCGTCGGGTACATGGGATACGAAATGCGCGACGAATGCGATTCGCTCCCGCCCGCGCGCGATTCTCCACTTCCGGACGCCGCGTTTTTCCTGTGCGATCGATACGTCGCGTTCGATCATCTCGAACGCGTCGTCTACGTCGTCGGTGCGCACGACGAGGACGACGACGAGGCGTCGTCCACGACCACGGAATGGGTCGCGTCCATCGCCGCGTCCATCGGCGAAATCATCACCGACGCATCCATCGCCGATACCTCGTCGATCGACGCCGCGAACGAAACGGTCCACGCCATGACGTCTGACGAATTAATGTGCGCGACGGATTTCGCGTGGCGGCGCAATCGCGAGGAATACATCACCGACATACGCGCGTGTCAAGACGCTATCGCGTGCGGAGAGACGTACGAGACCTGTCTCACCAACGTCTTGCGTCGACGCCGATCGGCCGAATCGCGCGCGAGTCCTCGCGCGGTGTACACCGAACTCCGTCGACGAAATCCGGCGCCGTATGCCGCGTTCCTCTCCATAGGCGCGGGAACGCGCACCGACATCGACACCGACGCTCCGGTCGTCGTGACGTGTTCGTCACCGGAGCGTTTCTTACGTCGCGACCGATTGGGCGCGCTCGAGGCGAAACCGATCAAGGGCACGTGCGCGCGTGTCTCTCCGCTCGGGTGCGACGCCGACGTCGCCGCGGCGCTCGCGCTCGAACGAGACGTCAAGGAACGCGCAGAAAATTTAATGATCGTGGATTTACTACGAAACGATCTTGCGCGCGTATGCGACGTCGGAACCGTCGACGTGCCCGCGTTGGCGAAGATTGAATCCTACGAGTCGGTGCACCAACTCGTGAGTCGCGTGACGGGGACGCCTCGCGCCGACGTCTCGTCCATGGACGTCCTCCGCGCCGTGTTCCCACCGGGAAGCATGACGGGCGCGCCGAAGATTCGAACGATGGACATCATCGAGGCGTTGGAGGACTCGCCGAGGATGGTGTACAGCGGGTCGATCGGATATTTCGATTTCGACGGCGCGTTTGATTTAAACGTCGTCATTCGAAGCGCGACGACGCGCGGCGACGACCAATGGATCGGCGCCGGCGGGGCGATCACGATACTGAGCGATCCGGAGAAAGAGTGGGAAGAGATTGAATTGAAAGCGCGAGCCATCTTGCGCGCGTTCGCGAGCGTCGAGCGCGACGAGGCGTGAACGCGTCTTCCGTAATTTTTTAGGTCAACGCGCGCCGACGGCGGACGTCACTCGACGACGCCTCGCGACGCGTCGACGACGTAGAGCTAGCAGTATACGACGACACACAATAGTACACAATGTCCCGATCGCCTCGCGCGCGCGATCTCGAGCTCGCGCGCGTCGTCGCGTCTGACCCGGACGTCTCCGCGGTGAGGGCGGCGCTGCGAGAGTTGACTCGCCGCGCCGCCGAGCCGCGACGAAAATACGACGACGACGATGACGACGACGACGACGACGACGCTCGCGCCGACGCCGAGGTGGAAGAGATCGTGCGTTTAGTCACGTACGGCACCGCGAGTCACGCGACCGCGGAGACGAGGAGGGCGTGCGTGGAATTCGCGGGGACGATGTTGGAGACGACGAGGAACGCGGCGACGCGACGAGACGAGAGCAACCAGAAGCGAGGAGAGGCGACGAAAACGGAGGAGGAGAAAGATGAACAAAAGATGGAGGAGGAACGACGTCGAGCACGGGCCGAGCGACGACGGCGCCGCACGCGAGAATTGTTTTTAGAGGTTTTATCCGCGAGATCGCGTGAAGAACGCGACGAGACGACGCGGCGGAAAATCGTGGACGCGTTGATGCGGGCGACGCCGGTCGGAACGTCGTCCGCGCGAGAGATGATGCGCGCGTTGGCGACGGTGGACTCGTTTTCTCGCGATGACGACGCCGAGGCTGTGGTCAAAGCGTTGGACGCGTGGACGGCGATGTCGGACGCGCGAATCGTCGCCCTCGAGGGCGAGACGGACGAATCGACAGAACTCGCGCGCGCAGTTGAACGCGTGTATTGGAGCGTGCGTTCGAATTGTTTAGCGCACCGGCGACGCGAGGTGCGGCGAGCCGCCGTCGAGGCGTGCGGTGCGTTGGTCACGCGCGTCGTCCTCTCGCGCGGCGATTCGCGCGCGCACGACGCGTTCGGGACGTCGATGTTACGTCTGAGCGTGGATGAAAAGAGCGACGTGCGTCGCGCGGTGGCGTTCGCCGTGTCGCGAGTGTTCATCGCGCGCGTGAACGCGGGTAAGTTTACAATACGCGACGCGGACGCCGATTTACTGTGCGCGATGTTCGCGTGCGACGAAGAGACGGAGGAGTACGCGGCGGAGAGATTAAGAGAGATCAACGCCGCGCACGCGCGAAAGACAATGGGCGAGGGGTGTCGATCGGTGGCGATGTTTGCGGTGAAAGAAATGCTGCGGTGCCTGAAGACGCACGAGGTGTGGGATTCGGACGACGCGCGCGTCCGTCGCGCGAGAGCGAGAGCGGTTGCGCGCGCGTGCGAACACCTCGGCGACGCCGTCGCGCCCCGCGTGCGAGATGTGTTGGACATCTTGGCGACGATGATGAACGATGATCGAAACGATGCGTTGGATGTCGCGCACAGCGCGTTGACGTACGCGCCTTCGATCAGACGCGCGTGGATTCGATGCGTCCTCGACCGCGTCGAAGAACGTGAGGACAATGGCGCGGCGCTCCTCGAAGCCGTCGCTTTGTCTTCGTACGTCTTGACGTGGGCCGCGTCGCACGAGTTGGAGTTGGACGCGAAAGATATCATCGACCTCCTCGAGGTCGCGCTTCGGCCAGAGGTTGCCGCCGCGGCGTGTCGCGTCGTCGCCGTCGTCGATTCGTGTCACAAACTTTTAGACGTCGGCGCCGTCGTCTTCGCCGATGATCAAGATGTCACGCAAGTGAGACGCGACATTGCCGCCCATTCATGCACATTGACCATCATACACGCGTCCATATACGACGTGTACGAAGACGACGAAATCGCGTCGCAAGCCAGGCGACTGAGTCGTATGTCCACCGACGGCGCCGACGAGTGGCGGTTGATATTCAACCGTCTCACGACGCTTTTCGACGATAACTCGACGTCTCGCGCGCCCTCACCGCGCATAGGCGTCGATGGCGCGTGCATGACGCCCGAAGGCGTCTTCGCCGTCTTTTTCGAATGCATTCGCGATGGAACGTTGATGAAGGAGGTGTTCGATTTGGTGCGACGAAACGTCGACGCGAGCGACAAACCTCCGACAGCGCGCGAGTCCGAACAGTCTTTACTCGCCGCGAAGAGTTACATCAGAGTCTTCAACGCCTACCTGTGCAGAACACACGTCCTCGATCGTTTAGCGCGGCGGGATGTCGACGGCTTTGACGCCGACTTTTTTCCCGTGTTTGACGCGCTCGCGTCGCGTCTGCGATGGATTCCTCGAGACGCGCAGTTCGCGCTGGGCACGCTCGCATCGACGTGTTTCGCCCATTTCTGCGATGAAAAACGACGATACGTACTTGTGCGATGGCTGTCCTCCGACGGACGCGCCGACCGCGTCGCCGAGGTGATTGAAAACTTTGATTGTTTCGCGTGCGAGGAGCGCGCGTCGGCGTTTGCGGCGCTCCACCGGGCGCTTTGCGAAGCCAACCCCGAGCGCGCGCGCGCGCGTCTACACGCCGTCGCGAGACGTGCGCTCGAGGTGTTAAACACGGGGATGAAATCAGAACGGCTCCTCGCGGTGACGTGTCTCTCGAATGCGTTGGACGCGCTCGGCGACGACGCCTCCGCCGGCGACTACATCGCGCGCGTCTTCGAGTTCGCTGCCGACGGCGATCCCGACATTCGTCGAGCGACGCACGACGTGTTAGAACGCGCGCGACGGCATCACTCGATACGGATTCGTTCGCTCGTCGTGGACTCGTCGGACGCGAAACACGCGGACGGATTGGTAGGATTGAAAGACGCCGAGACGCCGCTCTAGCTATACATTGAACACGCGCTCGCTCACTTCATCACTCGGCGACGAGACTCATTAAAAAATCACACACCTCTTCCGCGAAACTCGATTCATCCCACGCCAACGCCCGAGACGCGGCGGCGGCGGCGACGACGCGCGTGTTCGGGTCCACGAGCGTCTCCTCGACGCGATCCGCGACGTCCCGCGCCGACGCCTCCATGTTTGCGCCGACGCACTCAACTCCCGGTCGTAAAAACTCCGCCGCGCCTATGTCCCCGTCGGCATGAAGCATCGTCGGCGCACCGAACGCCGCGGCTTCGACCACCGTCATCCCGAAGGCGTCGTGCGAGGGCGGGTGCACGTTGAGCGCCGTCTCTCTAAAAATCGCGCCCAATTCCTCCGGCGACAGAAACGTCTCCACGACGCGTCCGTTCGGCGCACACGCTCGAAACCGCGCCACGAGCGCCGCGGCGTACGCGCTCGACGCCACCAAACTCGCGTTCGCGCAGAACAACGGCGTCAACTCGCCCGAATCGAACGCACCGCGTCTCGCCAACTCTTCGCACGCCGCCACGAATCGATCCGGCGCTTTTTCTTCGCTCACGCGCACCGCGCACGTCAGGTACCGGCGTCGACAAACACCGTCATCATCGCTCGACGTCATCGAGCTCGCCAACTCTGAAACGCTCGCGCGAAGCGGCGGATGCGTCACCCGAATACACCGCTCGTCGCGCGATTTCTCCGTCGATAAAAATCGTTCGACGACGAACCGCTCGTCGCTCGAACACAACGCCAACACCCCGCTCGCCCTCTCGCACGCCTCCCGCTCCAACGCCGCGTGCCTCCCATCGCTTCGAGTGAACAATCGAAACGGCGCGTACACGAACGGCGGCCCACCGTCGTCGAAGAGTCCCAACGCGTCGGCGGCGGCGCGAGACGAAAAATCGACGCCGAGCGCGACGTCGGCGCCGAACGCGCGCGTCTCCTCCCGAAATCGCGCGCACGCGTCGGCAAACTCGACGTGCGCGCCGTCGACGGTGAGATTGAACCATTTCGATCGAGGCACGCGCGCGCGACGGACGAGGAGCGTCGTCGTCGACGTCGAGGCGACGACGCCATCTTCTTCTTCATCTTCATCTTCATCTTCGTCGTCGTCGTCGTCGTCGCTCGGTCGCGCGCACACGACGAACACGTCCGCGCGCGCCGAGAGACCGCGCGCGAGCCCCTGCGCGAGGATCGCGTTCCCCGAGAAGCATTCGCGATCGTACTCGAGCGCGACGACGACGATTCGCAGACGTCGAGACATAGATTCGTCGACGAATGGCGTCACTCGACGACGCGACGACGCGACGACGACGCGCGACGCGCGACGCGAGATCGACGCGAACGCGTTCGCGGTGTACTCGACGCGTCGGTCGCGTGAGACGCGCGACGAAAGCGACGAAAGCGACGCGCGAGACGACGACGCGACGAAAACGCTCGAAACGCCATCATGCTCGAATTAGAGTACGAGGTGCGTCGCGCTCGTCGCGCGCGCGTCCGTCCCTCTCTCTCTCGCGAACGATGTGGGAAAATTATCCTCGTCCCGTCGACTGACGCGCGGCGACGCGGCGCTCGCAGGAATTCGCGAGCACGTCGTCGAGTAAACATCACGGGTACAAGGTGGCGACGCACGAAGCCGCGGGCGTTCGCGAGGCGATCGAACGCGCCGAGGCTCGCATCGCGCGCGCATACGCGGTGATCGATCGAGGGGATTCGGTGGATGATCTCACGGCGCCGGGAGCGGTGTTGAAGATTCGAGAGATGGATCGATTGGGATTGACGGCGCGCGGGCCGAGATTTTTGACGTATCCGGAGGACGAGGGCGTCGGCGGACCCGAGGAGGAGAAGGAGACGGACGAGGAGAAGGATGACGAGACGATGGGACAAACAGCGCTCGCGTTGCGACGCGCGGAACGAATGCCGTTGGTGACGATAACTGACGCGCGGGGTGTGACGACGAGACCGGCGAGACGCGTCGAGTACGACGCGAGCGTAGGCGTCGGGCCCGAGCCGCGCGTCGAGGATTGGATTAAAGACGCGGAGAAGGGCGAGTACACGCCCTTGGGGGAGGTTTCGGAGGCGATGTATCGAGATCTAGATTCTATCGATTAATTTATGGTTACGGGTGCGCTCGGAAACGCTCAGTCGACGTCTCGGTACGCGTCGGCGTCCGGCGAGCGCCACCACTCGACGGTTCGACGAAGTCCCTCCTCGAGCGACACCCGAGGTCGCCAATCGAGAAGTTTCACGGCGTCCGAGATGTCGGCAAACGTCCCACCGACGTCGCCCGGACGTTGCGGGAGCGTCTCGACGCGACCGGATTTCCCGCACGCGCGTTCGCACGCCTCTATAATTTCGTGGAGAAACACGGGCGCGCCGCCGGCGACGTTGACGACTCGATACGGTTCGTCCCCGACGTCCGCGACGAGCGCGGCGATGAGGGCGTCCGCGACGTCGTCCACGTACACGTAATCTCGCCAGGTGGTTTTCCCGTCGCCGAACCGCGTCAACGAAGCGCCGCTCTCGAGTTGTTTAATAAATTTCCAAATCGCCATATCCGGTCTCCCGCGCGGTCCGAACACGGTGAACACGCGCGTCACCACCACCTCGACGCCGAACATTTTTTGCGCGTACACTTTCCCCAACAATTCACCCGCCCGTTTCGTCGCCGCGTAACTCGACGTCGGCGCGTCGGCGTCGTCCCCGACGGCGCTCGCGCGCGTCGACGACGCCTCGTCTCCGTACACCGATCCCGACGACGCGAACACCACCCTCGACCCGTTCCCGACCCTCGCCGCGGCCGCGTACACCGCCGCCACCGTCTCCACGTTGGCTCGACACGCGCCCTCGACGTCGCTCGCCGCCGCGCCTACACCCGACCGCGCGGCCAAGTGAATAAACGCCGCTCGCCTCGCGCCCGCGACGCACGCGTCGAGCGCGGCGCCGTCGCACGCGCGCTCCACCACGCGCACGCGACGTCCGAGCGCTCGCGTTCGCGTCGCGTTCGCGCGTTTCCACGACGCCGGGTACGGCCCGCGTTCGTCGACGTCGTCGACGACGACCGTCGTCGCGCCCGACGCCGCGAATTCGTCCAATCGCGCGACGACGCGCGCGACGAGCGTCGACCCGATGAATCCGAGTCCACCGGTCACGACGACGACGTCGTACGGCGCGCGCGACGCCGACGAAGACGACGCGCCGGCACGAGACGCGCGCGCGCGTCGTCGGGTCGACGACGACGATGGCTCGACCGAATCGTGATGATGACGATGATGACGATGACGATGGGGCGCGATTCGCATCATCGTCGTCGACCCGCGCGCGTCCAACATCGTCGCGCGCGCGACC
>Ga0181568_10001255_pt1 | contig 23378 bp, 19 predicted proteins | sample 101ome_20_FD_133758 | JGI IMG/M metagenome (GOLD analysis project Ga0181568, IMG submission 133758) | Coastal salt marsh microbial communities from the Groves Creek Marsh, Skidaway Island, Georgia - 101404AT metaG (megahit assembly) | ecosystem: Environmental > Aquatic > Marine > Intertidal...
CCAAAGGTCTCACACCTGTTTCCAGATGGGTCGAAGAAATAAATAGTATAGCCACGCGTCACACCATGGCGCTGCGGCGTTACATCAATTTTCACTTTATTTTTACCCATAACATCGGCCGCTTTAAGCACATCATCCCAACTATCCATAAAAAATGCGATATGGTGCAAGCCATTAATGGGTCCTCCTACAAATGCGATATCGTGCGGCGTATTTGAAACAGATAACCAAGTGGCTAGCTGTTGATTACCCTCTGGCCCTACTAAAATCTGCTCGACAAGATAAAAATCGAGTACGTCCACCATAAATTTGGTGTTTTCTTCGACTTTATTTACACCATTTTCTAAATCAAACTCGGACATGAGCAATGCATGATCCAACCAATGAACACCGGCACCCACCAAGCCATCTGGCCAGGGCTCTGGATTTACCGTGCCAACATCCGTTCCAACATAGTCCTTCTCAGCATACAAATACATTTCATGCCCACTGGGAATATTAAATCTCAATGCGCGCCCAACAGAGTCAAGCGCACCACGTTCAATATCATCCACATGAATCCCGTAATCTGAAATACGCTTTTTAAACCGATCCAGATCTTCATCACTTTCAACCTTATAGCCTATATGATTGATGCCTGCCTTATCGGCTTCGGTTAAAATAAGCGAATATTTATCCCATTCATCCCAGCACTTTAAGTAAACATTTCCTTGTTTATCCTCATGCACTTTTTTCATACCCACTACGTTGATGTAATGATGTAAAGATGCCTCCATATCCAGCACCCTGATATTGACATGACTAATTCTTAAAACACCCATTTCTCTCTCCTGATTATTATCATGAACTCACCGTTAAGCAACATAAGACCGCTGTCGGTTTATATGAGATCGTCACATAATCTCCTTTTCACGACACTGATTCAGATCAGATAACGTGTTTTTAGGTTATTGAAAATAAAGGGAAAGGATAAATTGAAAAAAGTGGATACAATATCCCTTATAGCGATGAATATTGACAAACGCTGCTATTAAAACCTTTTCTGTAGTTTTCCTATAACGTGCAAAGTGATATCAGTTTCTGGAAAAACTCGACAGGCCAACGCATAACCCGCCTTTTCTTCATCTGCCGAAACATGGGCTCGACTCATTTTTTTTGACGAAAAAGCACCCTGGTTAATTTTTACTTTGCAAACACCGCAGCCGCCGCCGTGACACCCCGATGGAATACCTTTTTTCCCCATCTTAGACATGGCGGATAAAATATGTTGCCCTTCACTGCACCCAAAAACTTCATCCGTATTTTCTATTAAAACTTTAAATGTCATCTTCTTTGCAAACTATTTTTAGCCATAAAAAAATCCCACGCCTTTTTTGATAAAGGGCGCGGGATTCTTCTTTTACACAGAAATCAATCTAAACGTTATAAACGTCCAATACGGTATCCACCATGTCGTTATGCAAGGTGATTTTTCTATAGCAAATTTTTAGACCTTCATCTGTTTTACGCAAACGATGTTCTTGAACACCGAACGCTTCTCGCGAAGTCTTCAAGCTGTAGCAATGTGTCACCCATGACGAATGAACAACTATTTCGCCTGCATCATTTTCAGAGACTCTAAAATTTGTATTAATGTGGCATGTTCTGGGTAACGGAGTCGTCGCAAAAGATAACTCGGTACGGATTCTAAAAATTCTATCCTCAATTCCAGAACGATCACTGTAATAAATCAGTGAGATTTCACGCGCAGGATCATTCGTCAAATTATGTTCATCAACCCATGCAGGCATCCAATAGGTGGCATCTTCCGTATACAAATCAATCCACTCGTCCCACTGCCTATGATCTAAAGCAGCAGACTCATTAATAATGACATCTATCGCTTGGTCTTTTAATGCAACATCCATCTTACTTCTCCTCCGCTTGTGCCTTAGTCATCATTTCTGCCCATTGCCTGTGTTGCGCAATCATTAAACCTTCATCTTCTAGATTAATGCCACACTCATCAGGGTTTACGCCTACTTTTTTCGCAAAATCACTAGCACCTTCAACAACATTCTTAGCACCACGTGACATATCACTCCACTTAGCCTTTTCACCCATAAAACCTAACTGGCTGTTGTTAAAAGCCGTTAAATCATCCGGTGTCGCCATACCGGTTGCATTAAAGAAATCTTCATATTGACGAATACGACGCTCACGTGCCTCATCACTCTCTCCAACAGGCGCAATACAATAGGTCGTTACTTCTGTTTTATTCACGGCAACTGGACGGAAGTGACGAATTTGTGTGCTCATTTGATCCATGAGAAAGACATTAGGGTAGAGACATGTATTACGCAAGTAACTGCCCATAAAATTACCTCTATCCTCACCGAACTTCTCAATAATCTCGGGCATTCTACCCCCTAAGTGAAGGGGTCGATCTTGCGGGTTGGGCAGCTCCCCGAACAGAGTAACATGGCCATTACCGTATGAAAAATAGCCTGCTGGCATTTCTGTTGTGCCATTTGCCAATTCACCCACAGCAACAGATTTAACTTTATCAGCATTCCCTTTTAACTTGGCGCGGTTAGCAATGGTCATCACATAATTACCGTGAATAGCTTCGAGGTGATAACCGTCTACGCCATTTTCAGCTTGTAACTTCCAATTACCATCATAGGTATAAGTGGTTGTCCCTGGTAAAATTTCCAGCCCCTCTTCTGATTGATCAACCAACAAATCAATCATTTGTTTTGCATCACGCAAGTATTCTGCTAGCGTGCAGGCATTATCATCCAGCACACCAAAGACGAAACCACGGTAACTTTCGATGTTACCAATTTTTTTAAGACCCAAATCATCCTTACTGAAATCATCACTGTAACCGACATTTCCTTTGCTTTCGCCACAATCCATTAGTGTGCCATCCGTACTAAAGGACCACATGTGGAAAGGGCATGTAAACGACCTTTTGTTACCACGAGCCGTATTAACAAGCTGCGCACCACGGTGAGTACACGCATTGATAAACCCATGGATTTCACCTTGTTTATCCCGAGTAATAATCACAGGTTGACGACCCATATAGGTCGTAAAGAAGTCACCTTTTTCTTTGATTTGGCTCTCATGGCATAAGTACATCCAGTTTTTTTCAAAGATGTACTTCATTTCTAATTCAAAAATCTCTGGATCTGTAAACACTTTTCTATCTGAGCGATAAATACCATGTTCTTTATCGTCCATCAGATAGCTTGCAAAATCGATATCACTCTGTTTGCCCATTTTTTATTCTCCTTATCTCACCATTTTTAATTTGGTTACATCATTAGTTTTCTCAGCTCGCTTTGCTGCATGAGTTGGTAAACTATATCAATAAAACCCTATCCAACCATGACTTACATCATTTAGTTGGTAAATATTTAAACATCATTATTCACTAATTTTTTGGTTATGTTGCTCCAATTATTCTGGTCACAGATAAAACCTTAATGCATCTTAAGGATCATTTCAAAAAAAACCAGCTTAAAAAGCTGGTTTTTCTCGCCTACTCATTCGAGCTATAACTAACCTGTTATTTACCAAATGAACGCATATATTGGACACTAAATTGTTTCTTTTTAACTAATGAAGGGTCTACACGTCCCTTAAATTGGCCTGTTGTGCAATGCATCGACTGTACATCCATCATGCCAAACGCATCATCTATGGCAACACCACTACCTTTGTTAACTGGCAAGTGACTATCTGGGTGCGCTTGGCCAATCATCCAAGACTTCCAGTATTTCCCTTGACGGTCATATGTAACTGTACGAGGTAACGTAAAGGTTTGAGCATCCATAAAGTGAACTCGTTTTCCAATTGGGTGATTCGGATCAACAGGGTCAGATTCTACAACAAAGACTTTTCTTAGTGAGTACGTTACGTTAGGAAAGCAGCCACCTTTACCGTGGTACGTTGTATACGTGTAACCGTCAGCCTCATTGAATTCACTTGTACGCTGTTGTTTTGAAGAGTCATAAACGGGCAACAACATCGTTTTTGTACCTTTATATGTCCAATTCATATCAGAAATACGTCCGTTATAACCTTCAAAGTCTTCAATCATAAGATCAGAACCTAAAAATGAATCGGTCACTTGGCCTGTGGCTAAACGACGCACACGTCGTTGAAAACCAAGATATAACCAAGCATTATCACGCTTTAAGTCATTTTTATGGCGATGAATCAACAGCTGAGTATTTTTAACATCAAAAGGTTCGGATACATTCAAATAAATGGCACGAAATAATTTAGCTGGATTAGGCGTAATTTCTGGCTTAGGTTCATGGTTAACACGGTGCATTAAATTCAAGAAGTAAAAATTAAACTTCATTGTGCGTTCCACCTGCCCCGTATTCATATTGCGGTACTTCCAATAAAAGGGAGAGATGGCTGCACCATCACCCCAGTTATAGCCATACTGAAAATTCCAAGCCATTTTTTCGCCCGCGCGCGGATCATCTAAACTCGGCTCAATAGGAAAAGGACGACCTGCCACATAGCCTTCTATCTCCCCCACCTTTGCACCTAATTTAACATTTTTAGCACCTGCTTTCGTGGCATCAATATAGCTTTGATTTAGCAGCAAATCTTGTGGGTCACCAACGGTGATCTCTACCCACCCATCTTTAATATGCTTAACCATGCCATCGTCTAATACACTCGCGTATTTATCTACATTCTCCTTTGTAATCACTAAACCCGGCACAACACCTTCCACTTCCGGAAAGCCTTTAGCATAAGGCTTAAATGAATGGTCGATATCAGCATCCGTCACTGCCATCGAACTTGCAGCGACATTTAATAGCCCCGCCCCAATCAAAACTTTTATTAATTTCTTCATTTTATAAATCTCCTAAAATCTCTTTAACTTTTAATTAAGAAAACAACAGCACTCAAATGCGTGCTGTATTAGCCATCTTTAAAAGCGATAACGAATCGTGACTTGAATTTCATCTTCTTCTTGTGCCATTCCAATTGGACCAGAACGGAAACGACCTAACGGTTCAAAGCCACCTAAGCCGGCATCGTAGGCATCAGGAAGCAAATCAGCATCGGGGCCATCTATGTGCGTAGCAACTGTAAATGGTGCAAATGGGTTACAGGTACGACAATCAGAGAATTTACGTGCCCCATCACCTAACTTAATATTAGCCGCTACCTGTAGGCGCCAGTTATCATTAATTAACCAATCTACGGAAGGTGAGATAACGTAAGCATTCGCTGCCCAATCATAGGCTTGAATAACTTGCGGACTTAAACGATCGTTCATCCACCAGCCTTTAATTAATAACGTTGAAATATAGTTATCTTTCCAGTCAGGCATGCCACGTTCTTGCCCCGGTATTCCAGGCAAAGCATCCGTTAGCGAGGTATTTTCACGTTGATGATCTAAAAGGTGCTGACCAAACGTTTGAAATGAAATCAAGAAGGCTTTGTTTTTATTAATCGAGCGAATAAACAAATTATGATCGGCGCCTATTACCCAGCGAACCACTTCTGACTCCGAAAATAAACGAGGTTTCAGGGTATTAGCAAACTCTTCACCTTTTGTCCAAGCCACTTCAGCACGGAACGCTGTTTTGATAGGGTCTGCATAATAATCTAATGACCCACCGACAAGAACAATCCTAGGAAAATGCATATCAAACGATATTAAATAAGGGTAAATATCACTCTCGACTGGGCCCGTAAAGGGGTTATCCGAAGGAATCCCACCACGTAGTGAAGGTAGTTGTGAACGTGTATAAAAAGCGTTTAATGAAAACCCTATATCGCTATAAACACCTTCAAATTTAACCCCGAATTGTGAATTATCTAGTGACCAATCCGGTAGCTCTACATCACGCACACCCAGTACATGAGCAGGGAAATTAGTCGCAATAGTTCCAGCTGCAAAATTAGATACGGTACAACCGTTTTCCCAACAGTTATTTAACCCTCTAAATAATGAGCCCGCATCTAAGATTTGGTAGGGCGTACCGGACTGGCCTAACTTACTTGGGCGAAACTTGTCGAATATCCAAACAAATTGTAGGTTCATATCATCCAACAAATTATTTGCACCAAATTGCCATTCCGCTGTCGCCATCCATAAAGGAATTCGGATATCCTCTAGTTCGTCGTAGATATTTTGCCTTGAGTAATCAACAGGGTTGAGAATATCCAATACACGAAATAAATCAGTACGACCCCAGACTTCTTGTTTTTTACCGACGCTCAGATTAAATGTCGTACCACTGTCCATATCAATAACCGCATTCACATACAACTCACGGATAAAGTCCCAGCGATCATTAAAATCTGAATAACGCAAATCATTCAGCGAATCATCCATGTAACCACTTAAACAACCTCTAGAATCTTTATCGCACGGGCGTACAGGCACACCAAATGTGACCCCCCCATCTGCATCATGCAAGTGCTCACCCAATACCGTTAAACCGGTATTATTTAAACCTGTTGTACTAATAGGAGCCGCTAAAGGAACACCTCCTCCCAATGGAACTTCACTTGGGAGAACTGCCGTACTATTCAGTGTAATAGCCCCTCCTGCGCCATCACCAAATTCATCAGAATTTAAATCATACACGCCGTCATAGGTTGCCCGAAATGTACCATTGATACTAACTTCACTAAACGCACCTACATTCCCAAGGTACTTTGTCCCTTCAAATTGAAGTGTATTACGGAATTTAGACAAGCCTACTTTATTTCGGAAATAGGTCGCATTTTCAACAAACCCACTGATTTCCAATGTGTCGTCACCTGTGTTGATGCCCGCCACCGCTTGTTGTGAAATAGGCATCAACAACGTGCCCATCAATCCAAAAGCAGCTAATGGCTTTATTTGCCATTTATTTTTTTTCATCATATCCCCCTCGCCTTTATTATTTTATAAAAACAAGCTTACCTCTCATAAGCCTGTCCTAATGTTGCATAAAACCACCACGATCAAAAACAGCAACCATTTTTTGAACGCTTCACGCCCTTAAACCTTTAAAACCAATGACTAATAATTAACTTTTCTTATTCTCAATAAACTTAGGTTTAAAAGTCATCACCCATGCTGGAACCAAAAACATGGCCGCTAATGCATTAAGCAATAACATTACAATCAGTAACATTGCGGCATCCGCTTGAAAACGCATAGTAGACAGTAGTACCCACATAATAACGCCCGCAATTAAAGAAAAAGCTGTAAAACCGATAGCAACACCGGTGGTATTGATTGCTTTCTGGATAGCCTCCTCATAATTACCCACTTGGGCATACTGCTCTTTAATTTTGTCCATTATGTAGATAGAGTAATCAACCCCTATACCAATCCCTGCTGCTAAAATCGGCACAGTATTCACATTAATTCCTAAACCCACTGCGCCCATATAGGCATAAGTCAACGTTGTTGCAAACCCCATAGCAAGCAGCATTAACCAGCCAGCATGCACTGACCAATAAAATGTCGTAACAAATAACAATATCAGTAGGAAAACCAATGGAATGACCAACATATTTGTCTGATAAGACGCTTCATTAACAGCCGCCGTTACTCCAATTAGACCACCTGCCAACTTAAGTGAGAGGCCTTCAACCTGTGCCGCAGCGCTATCACTCCATTCTTTCACCATATGAATCGCACGACGAATGGTTTCGCCTTTATGGTCTTTATAATAAAAAACCATATTGGCATTTTGTTCATCAGGGTCAATAAATTCCAACAAGGCACCTGGTATTGGGCTCGACATCATATAGGCAAACATCAAACCACCAGATTCAAACTCATCTTTTGGATACACTAACCAACGGGGGTCATCATTTCGAATAATTCGACTCGCTTGGGAAAGTAAATCGGGTAGACCCTTTGTCCCCCCTAGCTCAGGATCCAACATCATGTAATTTTGGAAATCAGCCAAGGCTTTGATAGCAGCAGGGTCTTTTAAACCATGTGGTTTATCTGAATGCGCAAGAATAAACATTTCTTCGGAACCAGGAAATGCTTTATTAATTGCTTCAGCAGAAATATTATAATCATGATCCGCATACAATAGAGGTGAGCCCGATTCCGACTCTCCAATTTGGACTTTTGAGCTTAAGTAGCCCCCTCCAATCACCAGCACCAATGAGACAAATAAAGTGGTCACTGCACCCCGACGGGTACAAGAAATTTTTGACACAACAGGAAACAACTTTTCTAAAAAAGGGTGCTTTGTTGATTGCTCACCTGTTTGAGGAAGAATTTCCAACATTACCGGTAAAAAAATCAACACCGTTATCACAACACTGCCTGCCCATAGCGAAGCATAAATAGCTAACTTATCATTTATCGGCACTGTCCCTAACGAAATAAGTAATAAACCTATTGCGTCGGATATAACCCCTAAAGACCCCGGCCTAAAAAGACCTTCAAATGTATTTCTCGCCGCTATTTTTTTATCGGCAATCTCACCTAACTCGGTATAAAACCTTTCAACAATTTGGACACCATGTGACATCGCTCTGGCAGAAACCAAAAATGGCACCACTAACATCAATGGGTCTAGGTTATAACCCAATAATGACAGCATGCCCAAACCCCATGTGGTTGTCAGTGCAATACCAATACTTGGCAACAACAAACCATAAAATTTTCTAAAGTAAGCCACTAGCAAAACCAACAAAATGACTACGGTATAACCAAAAATCTGAATCACTTCACTGACATATGATGTCACCCAGCCCACTAATACTGGCTGGCCACTTGCGTAAATAGTTACACCATCTGCCTTTTCTTCATCACGCAATTTCGTTAACGCAATAAATACTTCTTTATAATCTAGATCACCTTCATTCAGGGTACCCTTGATTAGCGCAGATTTTAAATCTGGAGAAACCAGCAATCCATAAACTCTAGGGTTCGCCACCACTTGATTTTGCATCGCCAGCAATTCTTCATCAGAGTAGCGCTCCTTTAAAGGATCATAATAAGGAGCCGATTTCATCGTACCGTATTCATTTAACCAGACACGTCGTGTATTTCTATGCGTTAAACTACTGACTAAATTATGGTTAATGGCCGGCAAAGCATCTACTTTGTCTGTCAATCGTTTAATTCTAGCGAGCACGTCGTTAGTAAAAATAGTGCCTTCATCCACTTTCAAGTCAACAATTACGGTATTCGCACCACCAAATGTTTCCGTCAGTGTATTATGCGTTTGGATGTATTCATGCCCTTGAGGCAATAAATCAGCAAAATTTGAAACCATCTTTACTGCAGGAATTTGTAATGCAAAAAAACCGGTCATCGCTAAAATAATTGCTGCAGTCACCTTAGGAAAGGCAAAAACTACACGATCAATTTTTTTCAGTTGGTCTGTTATCACGCCCAAAACTATTCTCCTTCCTGACTATCGGCAATAACAAGCCGACCAGAACCATCTTCATGCATCACCTGAAGTGTTCCGGCCCCACCACCTATAATCATTTTATTGATATCTAAAGAGGTGATTGCACGTAAATAAAATCGTGTTGATACTTCTGAAGAACGCTTCCATGTGACCAGGCCATTCACCTCTTGCTGCCGTTCTAAAAACGTACCAAAGCCGCCAACAGCATACACGCCTGAAGCATCAGCGAATAAACCATAAATTGGGGCATCCGTTCCAGTAGTTTCTTTAACCCAGGTTTCACCCGCGTCAGTCGTATGAAAGATAACACCACTGGAACCACCAACCCAACCATGCTGTTGATCTAAAAAGCTGGCTGCGAGTGGAAAAAATTCATTAGGAATAGGGGTTTCTTTCGGCAACCAGTTTTCACCACCATCTTTAGTAGCATACACGCTACCAAATTCACCTATCGCGATACCATTTTTTGAATCAAAAAACTTAACGTAGGTAAAAATCAAATCTTCATCAAGCGAGGCTTTCTGCCAACTTTTACCTTGATCACGGCTATTTAAAAGAGTACTAAAACTCGCTGCGATCCATAATTTATTATCCGGCCCACAACTGAGGTGGTGAGGCGCTTCATCGGTATTAAGATGGCTGGTTTGCCATGTTTTGCCCTTATCTATCGATCTCCAAGCTTGCTTTTCTGCTGTAACAACGACCTGTGTTTTGTCTGGGCAAATGGTTGCACTAATAAAAGCAGGTAACCCCAATGGTTGGGTACGGCGCCAAGTTTTGCCTGCATCATTTGAGTTTAAAAGAAAACCAATGCCGGCAACAATAACATCCTCACCTAGTGCTGCCACTGTTTGGATGCGATCAGTACGATGAATCGCTTTTGTTTTTGTTTTTTCAACACCCTCCAATACGAGTGGTGCCTCACAAGCCATCAAGATGACACTGATTGATAAAGCCAACAGCGCTCGAAGTTCCATCCTCTCCCCTCAATTATTTTTTTTATTATTACCAGCACATACTGTACCAAACGCATACATCAGAAGTTGGTACAGTATGTGCTCGCCTCATTAGTTCATATTGCACCACCGACGAACAGCAATATAAATTAAGGTTATTTTTACTACCAACAACTATACGGCTATTCGATTCCATCACTATTTGGTAACTATTCAAACCTATAATTAACCAAATAATGACTAAAATCACTAATCAAAAATTACTAACATTAATTAAAAAAAGGAAAAAACTATGAGAACAGCGATCTATTACGGCCCCCAAGATGTTCGTTGTGGCGAGAAACCCGAACCCGAAATTAATGAATCTCATCAAGTTTTAGTGGAGGTTGATGCAACGTCAATTTGTGGTTCTGACTTACATGTATACCGTGGCGCTCTAGATGCCATGTTGGAACCGGGCCATTCACAAATAGGTCATGAATTAATAGCCCACGTTCGCGAAGTCGGCCGGGGCGTTGGTAAGTTTAAAGTCGGCGACCGAATTTCTATGGCTTATTCATGCTCTTGCGGTGAATGTTATATGTGCGAAGTCGGTCAAACTGCACATTGTGAAACCACCCAAAAAGCGGTGTATGGTTTTGGCGTACCCTTTGGTGACTTGAACGGCACGCATACCGAAGCCCTTATTTTACCCCACGCCGATGGCCATGCTATAAAAGTTCCTGATGCCATTGATGATGCTTCTGCACTCACTTTGTCTTGCAATTTACCTTCCGCCATTATTGCGAATAAACTCGCTGATATTCAACCCGGTGAAAACGTTGCCATTATCGGTTGTGGCCCTACCGGCTTGCTGACCATGGATATCGCTCTCGGCAAATCAGCCGGTCAACTCGTTTGTATTGACCAGCTTGATTATCGCCTTAGCATTGCTGAAAAAAAAGGCGCAACTATAATCAATTCAAGTAATGAAAATTGGAAAGAACAAGCGTTAGCCCATACTAACGGACGGGGTTTTGACAAAGTTATTGAGGTTGTTGGCTACCCGGAAACACTTCAAATGTGCCTGGATATCATTCGACCAGGCGGGACCATTGCGGCTATTGGTGTCTTTTGCGATCAAGATTTCAACCTGGTCTTGGCTGATGTGTTTTTACGAGATATAAGCCTGCACATGAATGGTTTTGCTAATGTGCAACCTTACATGTGGGAAGGCATTCGTTTAATGGAACGAGGTGTTATTAACCCATCTGAATATTTTTCTCACACCTATACACTCGACCATATTGATCAGGCGTTCAGCACGTTTTATGAAAAATCAGACCATGCACTTAAAATGCTTATTAAACCTTAACTAAGCACACTTAAACACACATAAAAAAGCCCCTTTAAAAGGGGCTTTTTTATAATTAACGTCTAACTCTACACTTGAGGCTCATACTTTGAATGATCAAAGTTTTTATGAGATTCAATATTTTCAGGCACTAAACCAAACGCTGTTTGCTTACTTAAGTTTTGTGCATTTAACTCATCATATTTTATGTACCATGCTTTATGCATTTTATAAAACGGTATTTCTGGCCACAAATGATGAATGAGATGATAGTTTTGATAAACCAATAAGGGTGTCAACAACCATTCCCACCCCATACGCATGGTTGACGCCATGTATTTATCTTCTGTTTGACTAACCGTTGCAGGGTAATGAGGCAATATAACAAATACAATCGCGATCAATAGCAAGGTAATACGAGAAGGGATAAACCACAACATAAACAACTCGTAACCAAATCCAAAATACAAAGCAGCAACAAATAGTAGCGCCAATGATGAATAATAAGTAATCAACTGTACCATATGGCGTTGGATTACTTTACCCCCATTTTTTAAGAAATAGTAAATGTACCACCCATCAAAAAATGACCATCTAAACGGCACCTGCCACCAGGGAGATTCGTGCTCGAAAAGGTCGGGATCTTTTGGCCCATTGGTATAGATATGATGTTGATTGTGCACCCATCTTAAGGCCACCATGGGTGCATATGGAAATAAGAAAAATAACCCTATCGCACCTATTGTTTCATTGACAGGTTTTATACTAGAAAGAGAATGATGTGATGCATCATGAATCACACTAAATAAGAAATACGTTAAAAAACCGTTGATAATGGCTCCTTGCCACATGGATAGAGATCCCTCTAACGCGTAGTACCAAACTGTCCCCAAGCCAGCCATAACGCCTATAAATAACAATACGGTAGGAATTGCTAGTGTGGGTGCTTGTCTAAGTGATTCAAAATATGCATCACTTGCAGATGTGTCTTGTGTACTCATAATGTCTCCTGTTTATTTAGCTTTTACTTCTTAGCACATAATTAAAACAAATATAAAAAAGACCGATAACTGTCATTATTTGACACCGCCATGTCATTTTGTGACAATGCTGCAACCTAATCAATTCGAGAAGCGCTTATGGCCCAGTCGATTATACTCCCTGTTAGCTATATACAAATAGCTATTCGGGAATTAGCTAATAAAGGCATTACTCCCGAACAAATTTTAGAGAGCACTGGCCTGAGCACTCACGCATTACAAGAAGACGACCATGTTACTCTCGATCAATTTATAACCTGCATCCTAAATACAAGAAAACTAAGCCATAACCCGGCTATTGGCCTCTTACTTGGCTCATTTTTACACCCGTCAACCCACGGACCAGTTGGCTGGGCTGCTATCAACAGCCCTACTTTATCAGACGCCATCAGCATTTTTCAGCGTTACAGTCAAATTCGTACACCCTTCATTTTATATACCCCCCTTACCCAAGGCGAGCACTATATTATTCGTCTTACGCTGACCGATAACCTTAGAGCAGCACACACAATTTTTATTGAAGCCATGCTCATGTTATTACAACATGTTATCGAATTTATCCTGGGGCGACCGATGAGAGAGGCCAGTTTATACATGAACAGCTTCGCGCCAAGTTATGTTGACAGCTACCAACAGTATTTTCACTGCCCTATTTATTTCAATTCAGGCTACCTTGAAATTCGACTCCCCGTAGCATTAAAAAACACGCCAAACCCTAATGCAGACAAACACATGTACGAAATCGCATTAGAGCAATGCCAGGAAGCGTACCACCAGCTCCAGCGTGACATAAACCTGAGCACTGAAATTTATGATTACCTATCAGCCAACCTAAGTTACTCTCCAACACTTGAACAGACTGCGAAGCAATTTAGTCTGACACCCCGAACACTTATCCGGCGACTGAAAGATCAACAAACATCGTTTCAAAAAATAAAAGATGATGTCTACGCATTTCAGGCCAGCAGTTATTTACGCAGAAGTGCCATTACAATAGACACCTTATCGGTTATTTTTGGCTACAGTGACCCAGCAAACTTTAGACGTAGTTTCAAGCGGTGGTTCGGCGTGACCCCTCAACAATATCGAGATCAACAAGTAAAACACTAAAATAAAACGCCAGCCGCCAAGTCATTATTTGTCTTCTTCAATTTTGCCAAGCCTGTACGCTAATTGAGGACGAGTCACCCCTAACTTTCTAGCCGCAGCAGACAAATTACCGTTTGACCTTTTAACGGCCTCTTTAAGAATCGTTTCTTCAATTTCAAACAAATTATTTTGAGTTTCAAAAAACATATCAACAAATTGCTTATGAATACCTTTTTTTAATGGTTTCAACTGACCACGCTCACTGACTGTTGCCTCAGATTTCTCATCAATATTCATCATCGCAAACAAATGTTCTAACTCAATATAACCCCCATTTTCGCAAAGCAAAACACCCCGCTCTATGACATTTTCAAGCTCACGAATATTTCCTGGCCATTCGTACCGCTCTAGTTGGACCATGGCATGATCAGTGACCCCCTTTACTTCTTTATGATATTTCACTTTATATTGATCAATGAAACTCTCAATTAATAAAGGGATATCTCCCTGCCTTTCTTTTAAACAGGGAATGGTAATAGGGTACACATTTAAGCGATAAAATAAGTCCCGCCTAAAATCACCTGATTCAACTTTATTAAATAAATTATCATGTGTAGCGGCAACAACCCGAACATCAACTGAAATAACATGAGTTCCCCCGACCCGTTCTAACTCACCCTCCTGCAACACTCGAAGCAATTTAGCCTGAGCCGAATAAGATAAATCACCTATTTCATCTAAAAACAAAGTGCCGCCATTGGCACGTTCAAAACGTCCTTTACGCGATTCGTGCGCGCCTGTATAAGCCCCTTTTTCAACCCCAAACAACTCTGCCTCTAACAAATCATCCGGTATGGCAGCACAATTAACGGCAATAAACGCTTGATCATGTCGGTTACTTTTACGATGCAGTGACCGAGCAAACAATTCCTTTCCCACACCCGTTTCGCCCAACAATAAAACGGTAACAGGACCTTGAACAGCCTTATTTAATAACGCATAAGCATCACGAAATGCTTTAGAACGACCGATGATATCTTGTTGTTCAAGATCAATACCCTCTATCGTCGACCGCAAGCTGTCAACTTCATCACGCAAATTGAGAATCTGATCGACAATGCTTTCTGATTTATAATATTTCGCTAACGCTTCAGGGTTTTCCCATTCAGCAACCGGCTTCCCAACCACCAGACAATGTTCAGCCCCTGAGCCACTGCATGTTTGCTCGACAAATAATATAGACTGCCCTGTAAATTCTGAGGTATAGCCACTGGCATACCCTATTTCCATCCAACAAACTGGTTCATCAGAAAAACCATACGCCTTTTTATGCGCCTCACTTTCATAGGAATGCTCCCAGACAAGCTCCATATAAAATTGCTTATTTTCTATATTAATATCAATTTTATTTACTTTAACTCGCACCAAACCTTCCAGCTGGTGAAGTTCAGGGCCCACAAAAAATTGCTCCATTTCAGACGCGTTGGGTCGTAATTTTTTTGCCAATCGCGCATCAGCCTGGCCCGCTTGAAAACCCGTCCGCATCAAAATGCCTTTAGCCAGTTCGATACCCAGCGTTTCAATGAGCTCCTTACGCATTGAGCCGATAGCTTCCGTGTGTAATAACAACATACGTTGCTCGCCCAACCAGATATGCCCGGTTTCGAAAGAAAAACGAATCCGGTCTTTTAAATCATCGCTGGGTAACAAATCACTATTATTAAGTTGCATCGAAATGAGGGTCCATTATGGTGAGAGCGCAGTCATCATAAACGATCTATTTTATCATTTAATAAAAATTGATGATTTAAACAAACACTTATTTAAACCATTCATCTAGCTCATCTCCTTTAAGCTCTTTTATGGCGTACTCATTAAAGTCTTTATACGTCTTCCAGTCCTGTATTTTTTGGGCCGCAGAACGACTTAGCTCTTCATCAGATAATTGCTTTTGGTACTTATTAAGCATCGACTCACTGTATTCATTACATTGTTTTAAAAAAGTAACGACGATGTCTTTTTTTTCCGCTAACGAAAGGGTGCCTTTGGTCATATTATCCTCACTTAATATTGACGATTAATTTAATTGGCGATAATGTCATTGAATCTAAAAATAATAAAGATCACATGAAAAAAAGAATTATTATCGCCATCACCGGTGCCACCGGGTCCATTTACGGTACCCGTTTACTTGAAATTCTGCAAACCGTTGATGAAGTTGAAACACACCTGATCCTCTCTAATGCTGGCGCCCTGACAGCGCAGTATGAACTCAACATGGACAAACAAGCCATAACCAATCTGGCCGACTTTACACATAACCCAAAAGATATTGGTGCCACCCTGTCAAGCGGATCATTTATCACCCACGGCATGGTCATTGCGCCTTGCTCTATGAAAACATTGGGCTGTATCGCCAATGGCATTGCTGACAACTTAGTGTCCAGAGCGGCTGATGTTATTTTAAAAGAACGCCGCAAACTGATTGTTATGGCAAGAGAAACCCCGCTGAACCTCGTTCACTTGAGAAACATGACCACCTTATCTGAAATGGGTGCCATTATCGCACCACCGGTTCCTGCGTTTTACACATTGCCAGAATCCATTGACGATTTAATTAACCATACGGTTGGAAGAATACTAGACACATTAGATATATCTAATGTAGATTATGTAAAACGTTGGCAAGGGATCAAAAACAGCACCTAAAGTTTGATTTGATCAAACAACTGACAGCGTTTATAAAAATAACGTATCCGCACCGGATAGCTAAACAAAGGAGAGAACGTGTTAACCAGACGAACCTTTATTAAGTCCTCATTGGCAACTAACTTGGCAATAGCTGCACAACCTGGCTTGGCATTAGGCCTTAGCCAATATGCGCAAGAAGACCATTCATTGCTTATTTTTTCAGATGAAACATCAGCACAAGCTCAGCAGTTCGCCGGCCAGTTAAACACACCACACTCAAACATTGAAAAAGATGTCGGGCTGCATTTCGATACCTTCAACCGGTTTCATAAAGAACAACCAACCGGCTGGATCACTGGTTTAACACGCGACTCTGATTTCTTTATCCTTGAACAAATGGCTGCGACCAAAGGTTACCGAACAGTTTTTTCTGCCATTCATGAAACGAACAATAACACAGTAACTCACCAAGTCAGCAGCAGCGTGGATAAAGCCCATTTAATTGCGGATTCCCTTGCCCAGTCATTGGAAAACTGGCCTTCCTGGTTAGCAAATAACATCACCTCTTTAGCACACCATGAATTAGCCACCGCTCAGGCTAACAGTCAAGCTGGCAGCTCAACAAATAATGAGTACCTGGTTTCTTGGCTCCTTATCCCTTCAACTTCAGCTTAATACATTGACATGACTAAACCACTCCCTCCAGGCATTAGCCTTGAACAATTTAATAGCGCGATTTCCGAAATGGAAAAAGTTGTTGGTAAAGCGTTCGTTTTTATAGACGATGTTAACGAACTGCGTAGCTATCGCGACCCATACAACACGACGAATGATGCTGACTTTGCGCCTTCTGCCGCCGTCGCGCCACATAATGTTGAGCAAATTCAAAAAATTCTCGCCATTGTTAATCAATATAAAATCCCGGTGTGGACTATTTCTACCGGCAAAAACTTTGCTTATGGTGGCCCAGCCCCTCGTAAACCGGGGTACATCGTTCTTGATTTAAAACTCATGAACAAAATTCTCGAGGTCAATGAAAAACACGGCTATGCCATCGTTGAACCCGGCGTGAGTTACTACGACTTATATAACTACCTTCAAGAAAAAGGCATCAAACTTTGGATTGACTGTGCTGCTCCTGCCTGGGGTGGCATTGTCGGCAATACCTCGGACCATGGTGCTGGCTACACACCTTATGGTGATCACCTGTTAATGCAATGTGGCATGCAGGTCGTCCTGGCTGATGGCACCGTTGTTGAAACAGGCATGGATACCACATCCAATAGTAAAACAGGCGGCTTGTACAAATACGGCCAAGGCGCGGGTATTGATGGGTTATTTACTCAGTCAAACTTCGGCGTGATTACTCGGATGGGTATCTGGTTAATGCCGGAACCTCCCGGGTATACACCGTTTATGATCACGCTAGAAAATGAGCAGGATTTGGAAACTGTTACCGATCTAACGCTACCGCTTCGGCTCAATCAGGTTATTCATAATGCACCCATGACGGTGGATTTACTCTGGGAAGCCGCAATGTCTGTTAGCCGACGTGAGTATTACACCGGCACAGGCCCAATGCCCGAAAGCCACCGTAAAAAAATGGCCAAAGATTTACATCTTGGAATCTGGAACTATTATGCGGCGGTGTATGGCCCAGAGCCCATGATGAAAAACAACATGGAATTAATTCAAGATACCTTTGGCAGTATTCCCGGTGCCAAATTTCACTTCGATGATACTCGAAAAGGCGACCCGGGCTGGGACTATCGAGTCAAGCTTATGAAAGGTGAACCTAATATGACCGAATTCAGCCTGTTAAACTGGATTGGCGGCGGTGGTCATATCAACTTCTCTCCCATTTCAGCTGCTGATGGGAAAGATGCCATGAAACAATACAAAATGATCGAGAAGCGCGCCCATGAATATGGTTTCGACTACATTGGCGAATTCTTGATTGGCTGGCGAGATCAACACCATATTTTTATGCTGATGTTTAACCGCATGAGTGAAGAAGAGAAAAAGCGTGCACACGATCTCTTTGCCATTCTGGTTGATGATGCTGCGGCCATGGGGTATGGCGAATATCGCACGCATTTATCGTTTATGGATCAAATTGCCAACACCTATTCTTGGAACAATAACTCACTTTGGGACGCGCATCATGCCATTAAAGATGAGCTTGATCCTAATGGCGTTCTTTCTCCAGGAAAAATGGGTATCTGGCCAAAAAATTTAAGAGGTAAGGCATGAAAAAATTACTGACGATAGCCCTAAGCCTTTTGGCACTCACCGCGTGTGACCAACAACCTGAGGCAAAAAAAGTAACTGAAAGTGACGCAAACAAGCCCTTGCCTGAGGTGACGACCGAAACACCTCCAGCAACCGATAACAAGTTAAGCCAACGCTCAGGAAAGGTCATTTTTGAACTGCATTGCGCAGGCTGTCATGACCCCGGGGATGCTTATGCTGCCACAAAACAGCTGGCTCTCGTTCGCGGTAAAGACTTGGCCGTCATTCTGCAACGTACTGACTTAGTCCCTGATTACATCAAATATGTCGTCAGAGATGGCTTATTAGAAATGCCCCCATTCCGCCCGACTGATATTAATGATGCTGAATTGGACAATTTGGCTACCTATATTGTCGATAGCGCTAAAGCCTACAAAGCTAAGGAATCAAAATAATGACTGAAAATAAAAAGCCTTTATCAGACAGAGCAAAAGAGGTGGGTAAACGTATTGGCTCTTTAAGAGACTTTCTTGAGTTTCTCGAAGAAAATGGCCAATGTATTACTTGGAGTGATGATGTTCTGCCCGAGCCAGATATTCGCAACATAGCTGTTGCCGCTGGTAGAGACTCCATGAATGGCCCCGCTGTGATCTTTAACAATATGGCCGGTTACCCCGGAAAAAAACTAGTCATCGGCGTCCATGGCAGCTTCACTAATTTAGCCTTGCTCTTAGGCCACCCAAAAGGCACAACCATTAAAGAGTTGTTTTACGACATTATTTCTCGCTGGGGAGATGACAAGCCCTTACTTGATTTCATTGAACCCGATGAAGCACCCGTCAATGAAAATCGTATTACAGAAAACTTTAACCTATACGACCTGTTACCTTTATATCGTATCAATGAATACGACGGTGGTTTTTATATCGGTAAAGCAAATGTAGTTAGCCGTGACCCTACTGATCCTGATAATTTCGGTAAACAAAATGTAGGGATTTACCGCATTCAAGTGCAGGCACCTGGCGAATTTACCCTGCTATCAATCCCCGCTCATGATATGGGCCGCCATATTATGGCCGCTGAGAAAAACAATGTGCCTTTAAAAATTTCAGTCATGCTTGGCAATCACCCGGCCATGTGTATGTTCGCTGCGACACCTGTCGGTTATGAAGAATCTGAATTTGCTTATGCTTCGCAAATGATGGGAAGCCCGCTTCGTTTAACCAAATCGGGCAATGGCATGGATATCTTAGCCGATTCTGAAATCGTCATCGAAGCTGAACTGATGAATGGAGTCCGTACCTTTGAAGGCCCTTTTGGTGAATTCCCAGGCAGTTATAGTGGCGTTAGAAAAATTCCCCGTTTTAAAGTCACCGCGATTTCTCACCGAGATGACCCCATTTTTGAAAACATTTATATCGGTCGAGGTTGGACAGAGCACGATACATTAATCGGGCTAAATACCTCTGCACCTATCTATGCACAACTAAAAAAAGACTTCCCAGAAGTCGTGGCGGTCAACGCGCTTTATCAACATGGCCTTACCGGCGTTATTTCCGTCAAAAACAGATTTGCCGGCTTCGCAAAATCTGTCGCCATGCGGGCATTGGGCACGCCGCATGGAACGATGTACCTTAAAAACCTGATCATGGTAGATGACGACGTTGATCCGTTTGATCTAAACGAGGTGATGTGGGCGCTTTCAACACGTACACGTGCGGATGATACGATCGTTATTCCTAATATGCCATTGATTCCAATAGACCCCGCTGCGGAAATTGCAGGTAAAGGCCATCGTTTAATTATTGATGCAACGAGCTTCATGCCACCCGATAAATTGGGTTCAGATTCAAAAATTGTGACCCCACCCGCTGGTCCAGAAATTGATGAAATAGCAAAAATGATTCAAGTGCTACAGAATGGAGAAAACTCATGATTTCTTGCCCTCGCTGCCAAGCAGCACAAGATAAAATACGCAACGAACATCAAGGTCGTGATGCGCAAGGTGATCTTGTTTGGACTATTTATCACTGTAACGCCTGCGAGTTTACATGGCGCGATAGTGAACCGGCTACGTCCATCGATTACGACACACGTGAAGCATTTTTTAGAGTCGACCCTGAAAAACCCTACCCTGTCATCATGCCACCGGCTCAATATAAATAGGTCAACAAAATGAATATTTTAGAAAACCTGAAAACCCTTCTAACGCCAGCAAATGTCATCGCTTTTAAAGAAGCCAACAATGCTGAATATCAATTCCTTGCGGACAGGATTAACAATAACGAACGCAATGTTATTGCTGTTGTGACACCGGATAATTTAGATCAATTAAGAGAATTAATTCTTTTTTCAGCAGACAAAGCGTTTTCCCTATTTAATCTATTAAGTCCGAGGGAAATCAACACCGCACCTATTCCTGGCAAAGGCGCCATCGTTGTCATTGATCTAAAAAAACTAAACGCTATTATCGAAGTTGATACAAAAGCGGCCTATGCTTTAGTTGAGCCGGGTGTAAACTTTGAACAACTCAACGCGTATTTAGAAAACAACGATATTCCCTTCATTGTTGATTTCGAAAAAAATTCAAAGCAGTCCGTTTCTGGCAGCATCAGTAACCGACATTATGGCTATACACCCTATGGCGATCAACTGATGATGCAATGTGGCATGGAAGTGATGCTGGCCAATGGTAAGCTCATTAGAACGGGTATGGGCGCTATGCCGGGTAGTAACTCTTGGCAATTATTTAAGTACGGTTTTGGCCCTTATGTCGATGCTACATTTACCCAATCCAATAACGGCATCATTACAAAAGTAGGCATTTGGCTCATGCCCAAACCACCTGGTTACAAGCCCTTTGCCGTCCAATTGCCTAACGAAGCCGCATTAAATCAAGCAGTTGAAATAATGCGTAACTTTAAAATTAATATGCTGGTGCCTAACACCGTTGCTATCTCATCTGCGCAGTCTGATGCACTTCAATTTGCTGACGAAGACATCACTTCAAGCAGTGATGAAGCGATGGCAGAAAAACATCAATTAGGTCACTGGAATGTTTATGGTGCTCTTTATAATCTTCCAGCTAATGTTGACTTTTTATGGCAAGCGGTCAGCGGTGCCCTTGGCCAAATCGAAGGCGCTAAAATCCTTTCTGACGAGGCAACAGCAACCCACCCTGTTTGGGCGCAACGCGAAAAGAGAATGAAGGGCGAATTCAACTCAATTAATAAACATTTAGCTGATTTCTCCTCAATAAACGTGCACTTTGCCAGCCCTATTGATGGCGATGACGCGATTAAAATGGCCAATTTACTGAAAAACACAAGCAACCCTAATCAACTCAACATGATCAGTCAGTTTGCGTTGACTTGGCGTACGATGATGAATCAAGTGCAAGTGTTATACCCGACAGGCAACCCTGAAAAACTCGCTCAGGCACGTGAGTTAACGCAGCAATTAATCAACACATTCTCTGAACAAGGCTACCCAGTTTGTTTAGTCGATGCTGATATGCAAGAAGCCGTTGATCAAGTCACGTTAGGTGGTCTGCAAACACTAAAAAAACGAGTGAAAAAAGCACTCGATCCACAACGTGTTTTCGGCTAATAACTATCTGATTAAAAGACAGTTTTAGTTATTTAAGATCTAAACAGCCGACCTCAAAAAAAGCCCTCAGCTTCGTTTTGAGGTCGGCAAAATCACAATAATAATAATTTACATCATGGCTCGCTAGTCTTCGGCTTTTATTTAAGGCTATCTAAGGCGCCAATCAAGTTGAAGGAGAAAAAATGACGCAACAATACGACCTCTGGATTAATGGGCAAGATACAAAACCCAGTTCCGGACAATATTTTGACGTGCTGAACCCTTTAGATGACAGCGTATTTTGTACAGCTGCTGAATCCAATGAAACCGATATCAACCTGGCGGTTGAAGCCGCACACACCTGTTTTAAAAGTTTTGGCAAAAGCCTCGCAAAAGATCGTGAAGCCATGCTTTGCAAAGCGGCCGATTTACTCGAACGTGATCGAGAAGAGTTTTTAGCGCTCCTTATTGATGAAGTCGGCTCACCCATCAATAAAGCACAATTTGAAGTCAATCAGGCCATTGGGCAACTACGTGCAGCCTCGGGGGCTGCTCGCCGTGTCACAGGGCAAACTATACCATCTGACACACCGGGGCGGCTCAGTATGAGTGTGCGCAAACCGTTAGGGGTTGTTGCCGCCATTACCCCTTTTAACGTGCCGTTATTAAAAGCTGCAAAGTTAGTCGCTTCGCCTTTAGCAACGGGCAATACCGTTGTTCTTCTTACTTCTGAAGAAGCACCCGCCGTCTCCTTTCGATTTGCAAAATTGATGCAGGAGGCAGGTTTTCCCGCAGGCAGTTTAAACGTTGTATCGGGCTTTGGTGTCGATGTAGGAGATTTTTTAACCGGCCATGACCTGGTAAAAGCGGTCATGTTCACCGGTTCCAGCGTGGTTGGCAAACACATCAGTGAAATTTGTGGTCGGAACATGAAGCCTTGTGTGCTTGAGTTGGGTGGGAAAAGCCCCTACATTGTCTTAGCCGATGCCGACCTTGGCCTTGCTGTTCAAAATGCCATTATGGGTATGTTTTTCTATCAAGG
>Ga0181568_10001256_pt1 | contig 23378 bp, 14 predicted proteins | sample 101ome_20_FD_133758 | JGI IMG/M metagenome (GOLD analysis project Ga0181568, IMG submission 133758) | Coastal salt marsh microbial communities from the Groves Creek Marsh, Skidaway Island, Georgia - 101404AT metaG (megahit assembly) | ecosystem: Environmental > Aquatic > Marine > Intertidal...
ACAGCTCAGGCAAATGGTTGTTCTTCAAGTACAACGATGGATATAGAAATTTTACCCCCACCACTAATTGGCACTGTAGAATTTGAGAGTAATACTTATTCTGTAAATGAATTAATTGAAGTTTGTAGTGCTACTCCTTTCCAAATTGAAATCTCACCTTTTGTGGAAAGTGGAACACCATCTCAAGTAAATGGGCTTCCAATATACAGAGTAAAATCATGGAGTAGAGCTCAACAAAATGGCATTTCAAATCCAGCAAACCAACTTCAAGGGCTTCAAACTGCTAGATCACTTACGATTTCTGAATCATTAGTTAATACAACTAATAGTCTTCTATACGTTACATACCAATTAACATTAGAAAATACTTCAACTGGTTGTGAAAAAGTATACGATTATAATATTGGCGTTAAACCACAATTTAGTATTTCACTTAACACAAATATAAATACGACCTTTCAAACAGTATGTGAGGGGGAAACAATTCAAAGAATCGCTTATGAGGTAAGTGGTATTACAGATAATTATTCAATTAATTGGGAGAAACAAGATGCTAATTCAAATTGGGTTTCTACTACACTAAATGGAATAAATCAAAATAGAAATAACAATTTTATTGAAATACAAGGCAGTATAAGTAATTATGGTAATTACAGATATGTTCTTGAGGTAAGAGACTCTTGCGATAATATTTCTAAGGAGTCAGGTACAATTACTGTAAATGAAATACCAGAATTAAATTTAGTCAGTGGTGGAGCTAATCAAAATGTTTGTATGGGAACTCCAATAGTTCAAATTGAGCTTACCGCAGATATAGAGTCAATTCAAAATTCCATTTCAATAGATGACTTTACAGTAGATAATTTACCAAATGGATTGACTGTAAGCTATACTCAAATTAATCAAAGAGAGGTAGATATTTTCCTTCAAGGTACTCCTTTAGTTGCTGGAACCTATAACTACGGCATAACCCTAAATAGCGATTGCTCAATTACTTTTAATGGAACTATAATTGTAGACGATTCCTCTGAAATTCAGAGAATTTCTCAAGAATCCACTGAAAGTCAAGTAGTTTGTAATAATGATCCTATAGCAGATATTCGATATTCCATTACACAATTTGATAATTGGGAAATATCTTGGACAAGTACCAATCGAAATGGAAACACTATTCAGACACAAAAACCACCTGGAGTTGATATACAGTTAATTGGGGGTAATCAAATATTAATTTCTGGACAACCTAACTTGATTGGTGTAAGCAACGAATCTCTCATTTATAACTATCAAATTCAGGCCTTCAAAGATGGATGTATCACATTTGTTTATCCTGAATCTGGCGATCTGCCTTCAATACAAATAGTTCAACCAATTTCAATTGATGAGGATCTTGTTGATAGTAGGTTGAGAGCTTGCAGGCCATCAGATCGATATATTGATCTAACTAATGCACTTAGTGGTGGATCTATACCAATCTCATCGACAGTTTCTGGAGTTTACAGGTTTGAGTGGACAACTCCTAATGGAATAGAGTTTGCTAGTGTTCCTAGTATTGCTGATTTAGTTGAAGGAACTTATTCAGTTAATATAGTTGATATTCTTAGTAACTGTTCTACTGATATCCAATTTGAAGTTCAAGCTGAAAATCAACTTTCACTTAGACCAAGTAATAGCACATCATATTACACTCAAATTGAAAATAATAGAGTTAATGTAAGTGGGGTATGTGATGATGATGAGTTGACTTTGGGGATTATGCTAAATAACCCTGATGCAGTAGGTAACCAACTTCTTGAAAATGGTGTACTGATAGGTACATATACTGTCGATTGGTACGAAAATAATATCCCCAGATTCGCAAATACAAATTCTATTTCCGTCACACGACCACAAAATGCAGTAGGATATATTGAAAAAGTTTATGAAGCAAGGGTTACTCTGACCTATGCAGGAGAATTATCACAAAATAGCGAATGTGTTGATTCATACTTCTTTGAAATAGAAATTCCAGATAAGTTAACGGCTAGTGAACTAATTGAACAGAGAGTTGAGGCTAATTGTGCTGGTGATATTACTACTCTTGTTTTTGAGGTTTCAGGAGGAAAAGATGGTTTAGGTCCATACACCTTAGTTATGAATGGATCATTGGAGGCAAGAAGTAGTGGGCCAAATGATAGAACTGTTACTTTCAATACAAATGATCCCGAGTTGATCAATTTTTCAAGCTTAGATATTTCTGATGATTATGGGTGTCAAAATACTATGATTAACATAAATCAAATCAGTTCTAATCCATCTGTTAATATTCCTTTTGATGCTGTTGTGTCAGTAGTTAGTATTCAAGACATTGATTGTAGTAATAGCCAGCTTGGAAGAATAGAATTAGCAATCGATGCTTTCCCCTCTCAACAAGGAGATATACTTGAGGTTAACTGGACCTCGAATTCTGGATTTAATTTAAGAAATTCTTGGGCATCTGCTGCTAATTATATTTTCCCAGACATCAGTCAGGCTGGAAATTATAGCTATGAGGTAATTAAATACAATATTGATGGATCTTTTTGTCAAATTGATACAGGTGAAGTTGAGATTAATGAAGTAGGTGGACAACAAATTGTATTAAGTAGTATCGATGTTATTCAGCCAGGTTGTGATGGAGGCACGGAAGGTTCCATAATTTTAGATATTGATCAGTCTACAATCGTTCCTCCATTATCAATTCAATGGCAAAGAAGAGACATTAATTCATCTAATGCAACTCCATCATGGCAAATTCTTAGTGAATATGAGGGCTATGGAAGTTTAATAGACATTGAAAATGGTACATATAAGGCAATTATTTCTGACCAAAGAGTTGGTAACACCCTTGAAAATTGCGGGTCAGGGATATATGAGACAAGAGAAATTGTGGTTTCAACAGAGGATGTAATAATTAAGAATTTCTCAAAAGAAGTTGAGCCAGTTGGAAGTTGTCAAGGTAATGGAGGTGTTAATGGAACAATTTCATTCAGAGTAGAGAGTAATATTTTAAATCAAGGATTCACAAGAAACTTTGAAATAAGTCTAGTCGGTGAGAATAATAGTGCAATAATAGATGACCAAACTCAAGGAAATATTGTTCTAACCAGTTCAAATCCAACAACTTTAGGACAAAATTTTATTGTATCTGGATTAACAAATGATCGCTGGACTTTAACTGTAAATGAAATTTTATCTGGAAGTACCTCAGGGACTTCAAGAAACTGTAGCACGTCATATATTTTCGATATTGATCCCTTTGAAAGTCTTGAATATACAGGAGTTTATGAATTTTTTATTGATGAATGTACTGGAATATCAGAGGTTTTTGCCGAGGTTACTGGTGGCTCTCCATATCTAGAAAATGGTGAAGAATATTACATTTACAGTTGGAGGTTCACACCATATGATGAGAATGGTTTACCCTCAGCGTCTGATTTAAGAACATTTGTAGGTAAAAATATTCCAGGGGGGCTTGACCGTCCTGGTATTTTAGAACTGACAGTTGAAGATCAGGAAGGTTGTATCATAACAAACGTGGGAGATCAGAGAAATTTTCCACTTTTAACGATTCAAGACACTACATCTCCATTTAGTATAACACCTGCATTATTTGACGATGAAGAGAATATTAATGTTTTTGCTTTAGAACCCAATTGTGATACAGGTCAGTCCGATGGACAAATAGGATTCACAATTAATGGAGGAGTTCAGCCATATGAAGTTATTTGGTATATTGAATCTGCAACATCTTCAAGTACTTCAGGAACTTGGACAGTTATTCCATCAGCTAGAAATTCGACATCTCAATTTAATTTAATATCAGGAAATTATAAGATTGTAATTCAATCAACATTTACAGAGTGTGGAAGTAATGAGAGAACTTATTTTGAGCAATTAATTCAAGTTCCGGTTAATGATGAATTACTTCCCTTGGGAACTCCATTTTTAACTGATCAAAGCTTATGTTTTGAAAATCCAGGAAGAATTTACATAGATATTTTCGATAACCAGGCAAGTAACTTAACATTCTATTATAACCAGGAAATTATTCAAAACCCAGTTCAGCTTAGTACAAATAGATATAGTTTAGATATTGGAGACCCGCAAGAATATGCGGTCTTAGAAGTAAGAAATACAAGGGGTTGTAGTGTAAGTTTTGAGATTAAATTAGGCATAGGAGAGGCAGATTTTGAGTTCACATCACCGAGTAATATAATTCAAAACTCAAATCAAGAGGTAAGATCAGTTTTAACAAATGAGGTCGTTACATTTACAAACTTATCCACCGATCCATATGTGACTGAGGAGTGGATTTTCGGAGATTCAAGTGATCCAATTACTAGAGAGACAAGCGAAGGAAACCTTACTCCAATCACATATACTTATAATCTAGAAGGTACTTATGTAGCCACCCTAAATATTTACAATGAGCTAGGTTGTGTCAGTTCTGATTACAAACCTATAATTGTTGGGTCTGGTTACAATGTTATGGTTCCTAATGTATTTTCTCCAAATAATGATGGTGTAAATGATACCTTTTTCCCAAAATTCAGTGGATTTAGAGATGTAACATTTGAAGTTTATGATTACCGAGGAAACTTATTATATTCTGAGTACCAGCAATCAAATAATCCAGATTTTGCAGAACCATTCACTATTGAAGGTTGGTCTGGACCTGAAATTGATCAATCCAATTTAGATTCAGCTGATAGTAATCCATATTACATTTATAATTTCTTTGGAACTACATTCCAACAGGGTAAATTAATAGAAAAATCAGGTCCATTTTTACTTGTTAGATGATGAGAAAAATTTTAATTATAATATTCATCATGAGCATTTCTTCCAAAAGATCTTTTGGACAGGATGAATATGTAATTAATCAATCTAAGTTTTTGCAAAAGGCAAATACAAGTTATTTTGGATTTAATCAATTAGGAAGAGTTGGGATACTTTATAATTCTCTAAGAGTAAATGAAAATGAACAAATAGATAATAAATATGCTTTTGCAAGTTTGCCTTTTCAAAACAAAAATTTCAGTTTAGGGTTTGATATAAATTATTTTGATTTAAAAAATACTGGCCTTAGAATTGGATTAACAAGATTTACCTATGTATATAAGGTACAGCTAGATAATCAACTGTTTTTCTTACCATCGATATACGTTGGTATTGGAACAAGAAGTATAGACAGTGATTCTATGATATTTGCAGATCAACTAGACACAAACTCTGGGTTTATTAATTCAAATTCAATTGATCCAGTTTCAGATGATTTAGGGGTAGTAAATAATTTAAATATAGGTGCATCATTTTTAATTCATAGCGATAAATTCCTATTAGGTTTATCACTTAAGCAACTAAATCGTCCAAATGTTTCATTTAATGAAGAAAATACATTTAGAGAAAGTATAAAATTTGGAATACAACTTGGATATGAATTTGATATCAATCCTTTTGGAAGATCATATTTACCTAGATATTCATACCTGTATACTATGTTAAATACAGTCAAAGAGGGAAATTCTATTTACACTCAATTAGAGCAAAAATTTAATCTTGGTGAGTTTAATCTCGGTTTATCCCAGCAAACTTCAATGGTTGATTCTTTTAGTTTAAATAATGTTGGAGGAACAATTGGCTTAAATCTTGAAAACTTTTATTTCAATTTAGGATATAATTTTCCTTTGCGAACCCTTGGTAAAGTATATGCTCCAAGTATATTTGAATTTGCTATTATATTTGACTTTAGTATTTACAGGAGAAATAATAGGGGACTTTACAAGTCTTTACAGATAGATAACTATTTTTAAATCAGACATTACATTTAACGGATTATTAAAAAAGAAACCTTCTCAAAATGAGAAGGTTGTAAAATTATTTAAGCGGTCTGGACGGGACTCGAACCCAATCGTAACTACCTGTTAGTTAAACCATTAAAATCAACCTCTGAACACTATGTGTTCTAAAATTAACATATGTTTTTAAATTAAATAACCTATTGTATTTATATATCCATGAAGTAGTATTGGAAGTAATAAGCTACCAGTAGCAAGACGAATATACATCCATAACAACCCATAAATAAAAGGCATTATATCTCCCCAAACTATAACCATATTCCAGTTAGCATCAACAGAAATAGCATGTGATAAATAAAACATCAAAATCAATATAATTGCACCCCAACTCCAATTTACTTTTGCAAATTTCCATTTCGATAGAAAAGCTTTATCAAGTATCAAAAGCATGATACCACGATCAAAAAATTCTTCTTCTATAGCAGGCATAGTCAATTGATAAAGCCAGTCACTTGCTATACCTTGTCTTGTGCCACTAAAATAAAACAAGGCCATAAAAGTTCCGATAATTGCTGTGAAAATAGCTACTGATATTCCTGCTTTTTTAGCATCGCCATTCTGAGATAAACGTAATCCCCATTCATCAGATTTTTTAGGAAATAATAAATAAGCAACAAAAAGTAGAAAAATAATTGAGACTATTTTACCCTCCCAATTGTATCTTCCTGGGATAATGTCCGGTAACACTTTAATTCCTAAGAAAAGAATAATTTTATGAATTAAAAATAATCCAACAGCAATTCCAACCCATTTCCAATTTACTTTGTTTCTGTAAATAATAATTGGGATAAGTATAAAAGCTATAAAGATTCCCCATTCAACAATGACTTGATTGTAGATTCCAAAATTCATCATATTTTAATTTAATAGTTATTTAATTAATTGGTTTATCAGAATTACTTTGACAACCAAAAAAAATAAACTATAGGAATAAAAACTTTAAGTAGGTTAAATTATATTATTTCTTCATTATGGAAAAGATTTATTGGATTGTGAAATTACAAACTATAAAATATTTTAAAAAATTTGTTCGCTCGAACAAAAGTTAAAAACCCAAATTATCTTCATAAAATAATTCAAAAAGGAAGGATTCGAACCGATAAAAAAATAGTGGATTTTATAAAAACATAAACCCTTGAAAATCAAGGGTTTATGATGGGCGGTCTGGACGGGACTCGAACCCGCGACCCCATGCGTGACAGGCATGTATTCTAACCAACTGAACTACCAGACCTTAAAATCGGCGGATGTAAATATACACCCCATTTTGATTTTGTCAAACTTTATAATGATAAAACATGTATGATGTTTAGAGGACAGCGTCCAAAGCATCGGCATATGCTTTTTTGGGAGCAACTCCTACTTGTCTACCAACCAATTCACCCTTATCAAAAAGCAATACGGTTGGGATGTTTCTGACCCCATATTTTGCAGCATATTCTTGATGTTGGTCAACATCCAATTTGCCAACCACAGCCTTACCCTTATAGTCTTCACTGATTTCATCAATGATCGGCCCAACCATGCGGCATGGTCCACACCAAGCAGCCCAAAAATCAACAATCACAGGTTTATCCGATTTCAGAACTGTTTCCTCAAAATTTGCGTCAGTAATTTCTAAAGCCATATTTTAAATAATTAACATCCAAAATTAATCATTTTGAGAAATGTAACATTAACCTTATCGATCAATTTTTTTTTATTGAAATATTACAAATTTCATTATTCAAATCAATTCAATTTGTAATGCAACTGTTTTTCCTCCAAATATGATATCAACTCTTGGGAGACGGTTACTTTTTGTTTTCGACTAGTCAGGGTTAATTTGAGTTGTTTTTTGGGCTCAATGATATCAAAAAAGAGCGGTTTATCTCCTTTGAAACTTTTAAGATCTTTCTTCAGTTGTTGAATAGTTTCTGATTTCAATTCTTTGATATTCATCTTTAAAGTCAATTTTTTTGAGTTTTTGGAGAGGGCGTCCTGCAACATCTCAAAATGAATAAACTGGATACGCGGATCTCCCAATCTACCTGTTTCTTGATTTCTCCATCCCTCTTTAATATTCACCTTTATCCGTATAAATTGATTAATACTGATAAAGTGTTTAAACTTTAGATACTCTTCACCAAAAATCTTAAACTCAAACTGATCTGAGAAATCCTCCAAAGTGAACCGACCCCACCCCTTTCCATTTTTGGATTCCAAATGTTGAATTTCATTAACAATCCCAGCAACATAAAAACTTTTATTTATGAACGGAATCAAGTCTTTTAGCTGAGACAAATTTGCATTGGTAAACCATTTCATTTCCTTTTTAAAATCATCAAGTGGGTGGCCCGAAATATAAATCCCTACCACTTCCCTTTCTTTTTTTAGTTTACTCAAGTTATCCCATTCTTTTGCGGGAGGGATGACCAATTCTTGATAAACTTGGTCTGAATTTTCTCCAAAAAGACTTGTTTGCGCTGAATTCTGGATGTCTTGGTATTTCGAACCAAATCGTATCACTTTTTCCAAAAAAATAAACCCATCACCATCAGGATTAAAATACTGTGCTCTGTGCGTATCCTCAAAAGAATCAAATCCACCCGCCAAAGCCAGGTTTTCAAGTGCTTTTTTGTTAGCGGCTCTTAAGTCTACTTTTTTGACCACATCAAAAATACTTTGATAGGGTCCCTCCTTCCGATGCTCAATAATAGTATCAACCGCTCCCTTTCCAACCCCTTTGACCGCTCCCATTCCAAAACGGATAGCGTTTTCGTTATTTACATTGAATTTATAAAAAGACTCATTGACATCCGGTCCCAAGACCTTAACCCCCATCCTTTTGCACTCTTCCATGAAGAAAGTGACTTGTTTGATATCGCTCATATTATTAGAAAGTACAGACGCCATATACTCCGCAGGGTAATGTGCCTTGAGGTATGCTGTCTGATATCCAATCCATGCGTAACAAGTAGAATGGGATTTATTAAAAGCATAGGAAGCAAATGCCTCCCAGTCCTTCCATATTTTATTCAATACCTCTTTTGGATGGTTATTAGCCTCTCCTCCCTCAATGAACTTAGGTTTGAGTTTTTCCAAAAGTGCAAATATCTTTTTTCCCATTGCTTTTCGCAACAAGTCAGCATCACCCTTTGAGAATCCCGCCAATTTTTGAGACAATAACATCACTTGCTCCTGATATACTGTGATCCCATAGGTCTCTTTGAGATACTCCTCCATTTCCGGTAAATCATAAGTGATAGCTTCTTCTCCTTTTTTTCTAGCAACAAAGCTAGGAATATACTCCAATGGACCCGGTCTATATAAAGCATTCATTGCGATCAAATCAGCAAAAACATTGGGTTTTAGATCTTTTAAATACTTTTGCATACCCAAAGATTCATACTGAAAAATCCCCACCGTTTCTCCCCTTTGGAACAACTCATAAGTCATTTGATCATCTAAAGGAAATTCGTCCGGAACCAGATCAATTCCATGTCTGTATTTAACTAGTTTTACGGTGTCTTTTATCAATGTCAAGGTTTTCAGCCCTAGAAAATCCATTTTTAGAAGTCCTGCCTCCTCAACTACTGCATTGTCAAACTGCGTCACATTTAACTCAGAATCTTTGGCAGAGACTATAGGAACAAAATTGGTGATATCATCGGGTGTAATTATCACCCCACAAGCATGAGTGCCTATATTACGTAATGAACCCTCTAAGACCTTGGCCTGCTGTAAGGTCTGACCGGCCAAATCGTCCCCTTTATAAATTTTCTTTAATTCTTTGACTTGATTAAACTCATCAGATCTAAGGTTTTCTCTTAGTTCCTTATCCTCCAAGGAGAAAATTTTAGCCAGTTTGATGTTAGGTACCAACTTTGCAATGCGATCAGCATCCCCCAAAGAAAGGTCCAAAACACGTGCAGTATCTCTGATGGAGGACTTTGCAGCCATAGTTCCATAAGTGATAATTTGCGCTACTTGATTGGCTCCATATTTTTCGATCACATAGTCCATGACTTTAGCCCTTCCTTCATCATCAAAATCAATATCAATATCGGGCATACTAACCCGATCAGGATTAAGAAAACGTTCAAAAAGCAGATCGTATTTTATTGGATCCAAATTGGTAATACCAAGACAGTAGGCCACCACCGAACCTGCAGCGGATCCCCTTCCTGGCCCAACGGAAACCCCCATTTCTCTTGCCGCTGCTATCAGATCTTGCACAATCAGAAAATAACCGGGATAACCTGTATTGGCGATGACCTCCAATTCAAAATCTAATCGCTCTTGAATTTCTCCGCTGATTTTTTCGTAACGTTTTTTGGCACCATTCAAAGTCAAATATCTCAAATACTGATTTTCTTTATCCTTCGGGTCATGGGATCCGTTTGAAGAAAAATCATCGGGAAGGTCAAATTTGGGAAGCAAGACCTCCCGCGCCAAATCAAAAGGTTCTACTTTATTAATGACCTCCTCAATATTAATGATGGCCTGGGGTAAATCGGCAAAAAGGCTTTTCATCTCTTCCTGAGATTTAAAGTAATACTCTTGGTTGGGGAAACCAAAACGGAAACCCCTGCCCCTACCGATGGGAGTAGCTTGTTTCTCACCTTCTTTGACGCAAAGTAAAATATCGTGAGCATTAGCTTCAGCTTTTGAAGTATAGTAGGTGTTGTTGGTAGCAAGAATCTTTATACTATATTTTTGGGCAAACTCCAGTAAAACTTTATTTGCGCGCTTTTCGTCCTCCTGCTGATGCCGCATCAACTCGATATACAAATCATCCCCAAATTGAGTCCTCCACCAATGCAATGCCTCCTCAGCATGATTATCCCCCAGGTTAAGAATTTTTGATGGGACCTCTCCATACAGATTTCCTGTCAAAACCATCAAATCAGACTTGTACTGTTGTACAACTTTTTTATCAATTCTTGGCACATAGTAAAACCCTTGGGTGTATGCAATGGAACTCATCTTAGAGAGGTTTTCATATCCTCTCTTGTTTTTGGCAATGAAAACAATTTGATATCCGTTGTCTCTTCTGGAACGGTCTTGATGATCTTCACAAACATAAAATTCGCAGCCCAAAATTGGTTTTAGAGGCGTTTCACCCTCTTTTAAGAGAGCGTTGTGTTTTTTTATAGCCTTTATAAAATGGAAGGCGCCCATTAAATTGGCATGATCCGTTAAGGCGACCGCCAGCATCTGATCCCCAGCTGCTGATTTAACCAAATCGTCAATCCTTGAGGTGGATTGCAGAACAGAATACTGGGAATGTGTATGCAAATGAACAAAAGGGGTGTTTTGTAAAATATGCTCATTGACATCGGTAATTGTTCCTGAGGTTTCCTCCTGAGTATGATATAACTCTGCCAACCGTTTCGAGGCGGCTTTCAAATTAGTATGTTTTATTCCTAAGCCCTTAACTGGTTCATCCAAAACTTCAGTGAGGTGTTGTAAAATTTCTCCTCTTTTTTTTAGTACTTCGGGCTGAATACTCCCCTGTCTGAAAAGCTCGAAAAAACATCGCGCTGAAGCCTCTACATCAGCACTCGCATTATGGGCCTCCTCAAAATGAGTATCAAAAAGATGGGTATGGAGTTCGCTCAGTGTTGGTAATTTAAATTTTCCCCCCCTTCCTCGTGGCAACTTACAAATTGATGCAGTTTGTTCTGTACAGGTATCAATAATTGGAAAATTTTCCAATGGGTTTTGATGAGTCGATCGTAAAAATTCTGCTCCCATGACGTTAAGATCAAATTTTACGTTGTGTCCTCCAATGAATTCACATTTATTCACTGCCTGCTGAAATTTTTCCAATACTTTGGCTATAGGAATTCCCTGTTTTTTTGCTAATAGGGTAGAAATACCATGAATTTTTTCTGCATCGTATGGAATCGTATAGCCGTCAGGTCGTACTAAATAATCCTCGTGAGTAGTGCAATTGCCATCCTTATCATGAAGTTGCCATGCAATTTGAATACAACGTGGCCAATTGTCCCCATCCGTTAAGGGAGCATTCCAGTCTTTGGGTAAACCAGTGGTCTCTGTATCAAAAATCAAAAACATTAATGTCAATTTGAAATACTAAAATAGGGTATTGTACTTCTCATCAAGGATTGAATTATCAGGAGTTATCAACTAAATAAAAATTTTTAATTTTTGGCTTTTTGCCAAGATTAATACGAATTAAATCCAAATAAAGACATTAAAAACAACCCATAAAATTTCTCAACAAAAGGGTATTCCATCTGCCTGTCTATATTGATCAAGTGAGAGCAGGAATGATAAATATAAGCTGGTTAACTTCTATTTTAACAGATGAGCTATCTTTGCCAAAAAAAGTTATCGAACATCTGTTTGATAAATTTTCCCAAACTTCCAGTCAAAAGGCATTTGAAGCTGCACTTTTGAAGGACAGCTTTTGCCAACTCAAAGGATTGGTGGGATCCGGTTTGAGTTTTAAACTAGTTTCTGCATATAAGAATTTGGATCGCACTTTTTTGATGGTACTTGACAATGCTGAACAGGCAGCCTATCACCTGAACGATCTCGAACAACTTCTCCCCTCAAAAGAAGTGCTGTTTTTTCCCGCCAGCTACAGACAAGCATACAACCCAGAGGCTACGGACAATGCCAATGTGTTATTACGTTCTGAGGTGTTAAAAAAACTCAGTTATTCCAAAAAGAAAAAGATCATAGTTACCTACCCTCAAGCACTTTTTGAAAAGGTTATTTCTCTACACACCCTAAAACAAAAAACATTAACCGTCAAAACGGGTGAATTCGTAGGTTTAGATTTTGTCAACGAAACCCTTTTTGAATTTGGCTTTGATAGGGTCAACTTTGTCACCCAGCCTGGAGAATTCTCTGTAAGAGGCGGAATTATTGATGTATTCTCTTTTGCCAATCAACACCCTTATCGAATTGAGTTTTTCGATGATGAAATTGAAAGCCTTAGGAGTTTCGACGTCAATACTCAACTCTCCATCAGTCCTTTGGATCAAATTGATTTATTGCCCAATACCTCCAAAATTTCTTTCACCGATAAGAGAAAATCTCTGATTGAATCTTTGCCCACTCATAGTACAGTAGTTTTTAACCAGCTCGACCTCTGCTTGGATAGCATTGAGAAATTCGGGACCAAAGCTGCAAAACAATTCGAGTCTCTAGAAACCTTAATTCAATATCCGCCCGAAATCTTATTTTTAAATCGACAAGAATTACTGGATACTCTGGCCCACCAAAGTACTGTACTTATAAATAACTCAGACCACTTCAAACCTCAAGAGCGTATCAGATTCAAACAAAGTCCACAGTCCCCCATCAACAAGCAGTTCGATCGGCTGGTTAAAATCCTTAAAGACAACCACGACATGGGATTCGAGAATTATATTTTTTGCTCCAGTGAAGCACAACGCAAGCGGTTAAATGAAATTTTGGGGGAGATGGAAACCAAGGTGCATTACAAAACCGAGGTATGCCCACTTTTTGAGGGATTCGAAGATATCGAAGCTCAGATAGCCTGTTTTACCGATCATCAGATCTTTGAACGATACCACAAATACAAACTGCGATCTGCCGCTGCCAATAAAGAAGTCCTAACTCTCAAAGAATTGACCCACCTGAAAATCGGGGATTTTGTCACCCATATCGATCATGGTATAGGGAAGTTTGGAGGCCTTCAAAAAATTGATGTAGATGGGGTAAAACAAGAGGCTATAAAATTGAGTTACGGTGAAGGAGACATCCTTTACTTGAGCATTCATTCTCTTCATAAAATCACCAAGTTTAATGGCAAGGACGGTCATGCTCCTAAGTTACATAAATTGGGATCTAAAGCATGGAAGATCCTCAAACAAAAAACCAAAACCAGGGTCAAGGCCATTGCCTTTGACCTGATCAAACTCTACGCAAAAAGAAGAGAAAAAATCGGCCACGCCTTTCCACCGGACAGCTATTTGCAGTTGGAACTGGAGGCCTCTTTTATGTTTGAGGACACTCCAGACCAAAGTAAAGCTACTGCTGCCGTGAAGGCAGACATGGAAGACGAACGACCAATGGATCGACTGGTGTGTGGAGATGTCGGTTTTGGAAAAACAGAAGTCGCCATCCGCGCTGCTTTCAAAGCTGTTGACGACAGTAAACAGGTTGCTATTTTGGTCCCTACTACTATACTGGCTTTTCAGCACTACAAAACCTTTTCCAAAAGATTGGAGAAACTCCCTGTTAAGATTGACTACCTCAATCGTTTCCGTTCGACCAAAGACCGAAAAAGAATATTAGAAGAACTTCAACAAGGTAAAATTGATGTTTTGATAGGCACACACCAACTGGTGAATAAGACGGTGAAATTTAAGGATTTGGGCTTATTGATCGTGGATGAAGAGCAAAAATTCGGTGTTGCAGTCAAAGAAAAATTACGAGATCTCAAAACCAATATTGACGTTTTGACCCTCACTGCCACCCCCATACCCAGAACCCTACAATTTAGCTTGATGGCTGCAAGGGACCTATCAGTCATCGCCACTCCACCACCAAACCGCTACCCCATTGAAAGTGAAGTTGTTCGTTTTAGTGAAACACTCATTAGAGATGCAATTCGTTACGAATTGCAAAGAGGTGGGCAAATTTATTTTATCCACAATCGGGTGGAAAATATTCAGGAAGTAGCAGGAATGGTGCAGCGATTGATCCCGGATGCTCGTATTGCGATTGGCCATGGACAGATGGAAGGCAACCGATTGGAAAAAACCCTACTGGCTTTTATGGAGGGGCAGTCGGATATATTGATCGCAACGACCATCGTCGAAAATGGGCTGGATGTCCCCAATGCTAATACCATTTTTATCAATAATGCTCAGAGTTTTGGGCTAAGTGATCTGCACCAAATGAGGGGAAGAGTGGGCCGAAGCAACAAAAAAGCCTTTTGTTATTTTATCACCCCGCCACTGAGTGCTATGGCCTCCGATGCACAAAAAAGAATTAAAGCAATTTCTCAATTTTCAGCATTGGGAGCCGGTATCCATATTGCCATGAAAGACCTTGAAATAAGGGGTGCCGGTGACCTCTTGGGTGGAGAACAAAGTGGCTTTATCAATGAAATAGGTTTCGAAACCTACCAGAAAATATTGGAAGAAGCCATCGGAGAATTGAAGGAAAATGAATTCAAAGCCCTTTTCGAAGACCAAGATAAATCATTAGAAAAAAACTATATCAAAGAGGTGCAAATTGACACAGATTTTGAAATTTTATTTCCGGATGAATACATTAATGTAGTGAGTGAAAGATTGGCACTTTACAATGAGTTAAGTGACATAAAGAACGAGGAGGCTTTGATACAATTCAAAAAAAATATGGAAGACCGGTTTGGCAAAATTCCTTCTGAGGGAGAGGAACTTTTGAATACTATTCGTCTCAAGTGGCTTGCTTCCAAAATGGGACTTGAAAAGCTCATAATCAAAAACAAAAAATGTTTGGGATATTTCTTATCCGATCAACAGAGTGATTTTTATCAAAGTTCCGTTTTTAATCAAATACTGATTGGGATTCAAAAACAGCCCAAAAAATATAGCATTAAAGAAAAGCAAACCCGAAGTGGTCTAAGGCTTTTACTTGTTTTGGATCATGTGTTTAGTATAGAGAAGCTCATGGAGCAACTCAACATATTGATAATTGATTAAAGTGATTTAAGGTTTTTAATTACTTCAAAAGCTACATTTACAGAATCTTCATCCATGAGTATGGTAAATTCATTTGAAGTAGAAATCACCTCATTGATGTTGACGCCTTCCCAAGAAAGCCTTTGAAAAATAAAATAGTAAATCCCTGGAATTTTGACATTATCATTAGGCAGTTTTACTGTAATAGCGGATAAGCTTTTGATCTTGTCAATACATATCTCGTCTTGAAACAAATCTTCAACTAAGCTGGCCAGGCTACTGCTGACGACAATATTGGATTCCCCAACTCCTCTTGATGAAGTATAAAATATATCTTTTTTGTCTTTTATGGCTGTAAGAAACTCAGCCTGTGCCAACAATAGGGTTTCGGAAAGTTTAAAGCAATAGTCGGTCAGAGAGGATCGCACCGTGATGTCTCCCAAATTTCTCAATACACCCACGATCCTGTGGGTAGAAAGGAACTCCTCGTTGTCGGATATACGTTTGAGTGCCATCACAATAGCCCCATTTCTGGCAGGCTTACGTAGTACATTTTCAATATCGGGCTGAATCTGCCGAGCCAAAGAGGTCAAATTGATGATGCCTTGTGATAGTGCAGTAGACAAATAAGGTTTGGTCTTAACATATTCGGATACTTGTGAAGCGATAGTTTTCAAGGTTATTTTTTAAACAAAGTTAGCAATATAAAACACAATGTTATTTTTATAACAAATTATCCAAAAGAATACCATGTGATTTCATTCCCATTCATCACCATAAAAAAATTAGTGATCAAGTTAAAACTCACGTCGACATCAAATTGCTTAGATTTAACTAATTAATCGATAGCAGTGGCCAATAATTTGATTTTTTTGATAGAGACTCTATCTTGTCTAGATAATAGGTAATCAACTGAAAGTGCTTTAATGCGTCTTCTATTTAGACTATCAGATCTACCCCCTGACCTAGAATAGCGTTAGTTTTTTGCCAAGATTGTGTATCCTGAACCTTTAAAGTCCAAGTAGAAGACATTTTCTGCCTTTTTTAATTGGTAGTGGGATAATGTATTAAGTAGGTCCTTTTGTGTTGTATAAAAATTAAATTCTTAGCTGGGAAATAAAATCCTTATTTTTGCCAAAAAATGTACATGTCCTCGCGGCCAAAAAGATATACCGTTACTGCTGCTTTACCTTACACCAACGGTCCTATACATATTGGTCATTTGGCTGGAGTATATATTCCTGCAGATATTTATGTACGCTACCTAAGGCTGAGAGAAAAGGATGTGACTTTTATTTGTGGGAGTGATGAACATGGGGTGGCAATAACAATCAAAGCAAAAAAAGAAGGAAAAACACCTAAAGAAGTTATTGACCATTACGACCAAATGATCCGTGAGGCCTTTAAAACCTTTGGTATTTCATTTGACAATTACTCCAGAACTTCGAGAGCGGTACACCATCAAACAGCAGGAGAAATTTTTAAACAATTGGACGATCAGGGCCAATTTTTGGTCAAAGAGACTGAGCAATTATATGATCCTGAGGCCAAAGCATTTTTAGCCGACCGATTTGTTACCGGAACCTGTCCGGTTTGTCAAAACCCCGAGGCATTCGGTGACCAGTGTGAATCTTGTGGAAGTTCGTTAAATGCCACCGATTTGATAAAACCCAAATCTACCCTTTCCGGTAGTGTACCAGAATTTAAAAAAACTAAGCATTGGTTTTTACCGCTGGATCAACATGAGGAATTTATCAAAGAATGGATTCTGAAAGGCCACAAAAAGGATTGGAAACCCAATGTTTACGGACAAGTTAAATCTTGGGTTGACAATGGTTTACAAGCCCGTGCAGTTACCCGAGATTTAGACTGGGGTATCCCTGTACCTGTTAAAGGAGGGGAGGGAAAAGTTCTATATGTTTGGTTTGATGCACCCATAGGCTACATCTCCTCTACCAAGGAATGGGCACAGAAAAAAGGGATAGACTGGGAACCTTATTGGAAATCTGAAGATACACAATTAGTTCACTTTATCGGAAAAGACAATATCGTTTTTCATTGCATTATCTTTCCTATTATACTTAAAAATACTGGAAATTATATACTGCCTGAAAATGTTCCGGCCAATGAATTCCTGAACTTGGAAGGTGATAAAATCTCCACCTCTAAAAATTGGGCAGTATGGTTACACGAATATTTGCTGGACTTTCCCAACAAACAAGATGTGCTGCGATATGTATTGACAGCCAATGCTCCCGAAACCAAAGACAATGATTTTACATGGAAAGAATTCCAAACCCGAAATAACAGTGAGTTGGTCGCTATTTTTGGAAATTTTATCAATCGAGTAATGGTACTGACTCAAAAATATTATGATGGGAAAGTCCCTTCAATAGGCGATTTGAGTGATCTCGATCAAGCAACTTTGACAAAAATGAAAGAATTTCCATCTCTGATGGAAAATGAAATTGAGAATTATTGTTTTAGAGCTTACAGTCAGGAAGTTATAAATCTCGCACGATTGGGTAATAAGTACTTGGCAGATCAAGAGCCTTGGAAATTAATTAAAACAGATCCTAAGAGGGTGGAAACTATTATGTTCACAGCTCTTCAAATTGCAGCTACACTAAGTATCCTCTGCGAACCATTACTCCCATTTACATCTAAAAAGTTGAAGGATATGCTTCAGCTCAATGCCTCATGGGAAGATGTAATTGGTGATCGGCCAATTTTGGCTACTGGACACCTGCTGTCTCAATCTCAATTACTTTTTGAAAAAATTGAGGGGGAGGACATTGAAAAGCAACTTCATAAATTAAAGAATAACCTATCAGATGAAAACAAAAAAAATAAATTGGAGGAGGCACCCAAAAAGATGATTTCTTTTGATGATTTTACACAAATGGATCTCAAGACGGGTACCATCCTCGAAGCAGAAAAAATGGCCAAAACCAAAAAGCTTTTGTTGTTGAAAGTAGACTTGGGTAAGGAACAAAGAACCATAGTATCCGGCATTGCCGAGAGTTATCATCCAGATGAGGTGGTGGGCAAAAAGGTAACTGTCTTGACCAACCTTCAATCCAGAATGATTCGTGGTGTAGAGAGTCAGGGGATGCTATTGATGGCAGAAGATCAAGACGGGCGATTGATTTTCATTTCACCGGAGGACGAAAACACCCCCAGCGGTTTGACCATTAGGTAAATATACCCTGTGATTTCTGTTGCTTTTGATCCCATTTATGTATTGCCCCTTCCAAAAAACCATAGGTTTCCTATGGAGAAATACGACCTTTTGCCCAAACAATTGATGTATGAGGGAACTTGTGATCGTGAAGATTTTTTTTCACCTAAAGCTTTAAATGAGGATATTGTGAAAGTTGTTCACCAAAAGAGTTATGTGAATCGTTTAAAGCATATGAACCTTAACCGATCAGAAGTCAGAAAAATAGGGTTCCCCAACTCCAAACAATTGGTGGAAAGAGAATTTGTAATTGCAGGTGGTACAGTCGAGGGCGCAATGAAATCTCTAGAAAAAGGTATCTCATTTAATATCGCTGGAGGGACGCATCATGCTTATTCAACCCACGGTGAAGCTTTTTGTATGTTGAATGACCAAGCCATCGCAGCTAGATACTTGTTGGATAACCAAAAAGCCAAAAAAGTTTTGATAATCGACTTGGATGTTCACCAGGGCAATGGTACTGCCAAGATATTTCAAAAAGAAGATCGAGTATTTACCTTTTCGATGCACGGCCAAAAAAACTATCCTTTTAGAAAAGAACAAAGCGACTGGGATATTGCACTAGAGGACAATACCGGAGATGACATTTATTTAAATATACTAAATGAAACACTCCCCAAACTTTTTGAAAAAGTAGACCCTGACTTCGTCTTTTACCTTTCAGGGGTAGATGTGGTTGGTACAGATCGTTTGGGCCGATTGGGAATGAGCCTAGAGGGCTGTAAACAAAGGGACGAGCAGGTACTGAAATTTTGCCACAAACACTCTTTGCCGGTTCAATGTAGTATGGGTGGAGGTTATTCTAAAGACATTAAGGTAATTATAGAGGCTCATGCAAATACCTACCGGGTGGCACAACAGATCTTTTAACGCCAAGTCTGGCTTTTCATATTGAGCGTAGCAACTACAATGTCTTTTCGACTGATCTGACCTACCAATCTAGATTTATCCAACACAGGAAAACGTCTTCTGGTAGTTTTAAAAAACATTGAAGCAGCTTCAAAAATGGTCTTGTTGGCATCTATGGTGTCCACCTTAGAAGTCATAAAATGAGCAACGGTTTTGTCGAGTATAGGTAGGTTAAAATAGCGACTATCTGAAATTTCTTTCATACAGTCTGCCTCTGAAATAACCCCAATCAATTTTCCAGTGTCGTCAACAACAGGGCCTCCAGAAATACGGTATTTGATGAATTTTTTCATTACTTCGTGAATGGTTTGCTCCTGTGTAAATACCACCAAATCACGTCTCATGATATCAGACACCAATAAAGTTTTGTTTGATCTTTTGGAGTGGGTCGCTCGCTCTCCTTGAAAGCTTTTTATCGGCATAACTCATTGTTTTTCATTTAATAAGATAATGAATTTTTTAATATCATTTAATATTTTTGATAAATATTATTTTAAAAAAGTTCAAACAAAACCATGGTGAAATGAATAGAATTGGAATATTAGGTAGTGGATGGTTGGGCTTGGCCTTGGCAGAAAAAGCCAAAAATAAAGGCCATATGGTATGGTTAACAACTACAACTAAGAGAAAAGTAAACGGACTACAAAACAAAGGGTTCCATGCCCAGTTTTTGAGGTTTACGGAATCTACCGTGGAGGGAGAATCCGATTTTTTCGAAGACATTGATACAATGGTAATCACAATACCTCCAGGTTTGAGAAAAAATCCCCAACGCAACTATGTCGCCCTCATCGAGCAAATCATTGGAAAAGCGGAATCTTTCAAAATTCAAAGGGTTTTGTTTACCAGCAGTACTTCCGTATATGGTTTTCAAGAAGGGGTCATTACTGAAGCAAGTGATTTGTTGGGAGATACTCCATCGGCAAAGCAGATCATCAATGTGGAGCAAAATCTTTTGAAAAACAAAAATTTTGAAAGCTGTATTGTCCGATTGGGTGGATTAATGGGACCTAACCGTCATCCCATTTTCACCCTAAGCGGTAAAAAAAATCTCCCTAACCCATATTCCCCAATCAATTTTATCCATCAGCAAGATGCTGTAGCCGTTATATTAAAAATAGTTGAAAGCTGGAAAGGAAATCAAACTTATAATGCCGTAACACCCTTTCACCCCACACGAAAAGAATATTACACACAGATGGCAAAAATGGCCCGACTCAGGCCGCCAAAATTTGAAGAAACGGGAATAATTAGGGGTATCATAAGTTCCGAAAAAGTACTTTTTGAATTGAAATGTCGATTCACGGTGAAAAACTTGTTAATATTAAATTAAAACACAAATCGGACTTGGCTTTAATTCTGTTTAAGTTTGCAGAAATTAGGTTATGACTAGTATATCAGAATATATTGCTTTACTTAAAAAAATTCTTAACCTTCTTAAGAATTCAAAGTTGGAGTATCTAAAAGCTTCGGACGAGTCCAACCTACCGAAAGATAAACGGTATTTTAATTTACAATCTACCTTTAGAAATCGCTATTTTCAGGATGTAACCAAGCTGTTGAGGTCTCTCAATGTAGAAGTAGAAAATTTGATCATTCATCGGCTCAATTTTGAACAAATGGTCATTTCTTCCATTAAAAAACCGAACCACACCCACCTTCATAAAAGCATTGAATTAGATAAAAACCTTTTATCACTATACGATAAGGCCCTTGAACTTAATCCGACTGCCTTGGTTTTGAAAACCCATCGAGAAAAAATTGCTGAATCTGTTTCTGAGGGTATTTATTTTCTGGAAAATGCAGGTTTCATCTTGGAATCCTGAGGAGTAAACTGATCCACACCCACACTGTCTAGCTGAATTTTGTTTTCTTCTGCCATGCTGATCATTCTCTTCAACAGAATATTGTATTCCAAATATAGTTCATCCAGTGATTGATTGAGTTTTTCATTTTGTTTGTTGGCTGCGTAAAAATGACATTTCATGATTTGAGTTTGTACCACTTTTATTCTACTGTAGATTGGAAGTTTATCAAATTTTTCAGGAAAAGGTGACTTTAACAGTGAATTGGTGATTTTGTAGAGTTCAGAAATGAAAGTCATTATACCCGCCGGGTTCAGCTGAGTCATGTCCTCCATTGCATCTTTAAATTTTCTGAATTGAGTCCACTGGTCGATGTTATTTTCCTCCATAAACTCGGGCGTAAGTTGAGTGAGTTGAGTCGCATGATCCGGAGCAGCAATGGTTAGCTTATCTTTCGTTTTGTCAATGATTGACTGGGTGTCGGATTTTTTTTCTTCACAAGAAAAAAGACAAATAATCATCAGAACTAGAGAAAAATATCGAAGCATGAATAAAAAATTAGATTATCAAATACCGATAGTTGTTTGCTTTATCAATAATACGGTAAAAAAAATGATTTGTAAAAGATACAATTGGTGGGGGAACCAACCCTTCACCGTTATTCGAAAAGAGTAAAAAATGATTTGAAGAAATAGGGCAACGGCTGTCCAACCGATATAGTTTTGGAGAGGTGCTTCTCCTCCATCAAAAATCCAAAAATCCAATACCGGAGCAATGGGCTCAATCAATAGGTCGAGTAAAATCATGAAACCTGCACCAATGAGGATTCGCAAAAAAAAATTTTGATAAAACTGCTGAGCAATGGCACCTGTAACAATAGTTAATAGAGCCCAATTTGCTCCTATAAGAAGTGGAACACCCAAAACCTTTATCCCCAATGCATCTCCATATTGATAATCCCCAAAAATCCAACCCAATTGAACTCCCAAAATTTCAGTGATCATCCCAGTCAAAAATCCCAAAATAACCATTGGAAAAAACCATTTATGTCCCTTACAATTGATCATTAAAAGTAGGAAATTGATCGATAAATTGAGGGGGGTAGCCGATATAAACCATTCTGAATTTCCGTAAAGTATTCCCAAAACACCACTGATATGAAACAACCAAATGATGGCGATAGAAATGTTCTCGCGGTTTAAATTGAATGGAATCATCTTAAACTTCAGGGTATTAGATCAGTAGCAATTTTGGCAGAGAGCAAACATAAGGGAATGCCACCGCCGGGATGAACACTCCCTCCACAAAAGTATAAATTTTTGATTTTGGAACTGAAATTGGGATGCCTCAAAAAAGCGGCTATTTTATCGTTGCTAGAGCTACCGTATAAAGATCCCAGGTAAGAAGATGTTTTTTGCTCAATCTGTGGAGGTGTCAAAACTTCTTCTTCCTGAATCAAAGAACTCAAGTCCACTTTGAGGATTCGGTTGAGTTTTTCAATGGTTTTTTCTTTCAGATTGTTTTTTATTTGATCCCAATCCTGACCGTAGTTTGCAGGAGTGTTGATCATCACAAACCAGTTCTCTCCTCCCACGGGAGCATCTGAAGGCACATCTTTAGCAGTTATGTTGACATAAACTGTAAAATCATCACTTGGTTCTTTTTGATTAAAGATGGCCTCAAATTCTGATTTATAGTCCTGAGAAAAAAATATGTTGTGTAAATCGAGTTGATCAAAAATCCTGTTGATACCCCAATAAAAAATGACCGCGGAGCTGGAGCGTTCTTGAGCTAAAACCCTCAAAGGGGGTCTAATGTCTTTAATGAGGTTTTTATAGGTTGGAAAAACATCCATATTGGACAGTACAAGATCTGCTATAAGGGT
>Ga0181568_10001259_pt1 | contig 23347 bp, 10 predicted proteins | sample 101ome_20_FD_133758 | JGI IMG/M metagenome (GOLD analysis project Ga0181568, IMG submission 133758) | Coastal salt marsh microbial communities from the Groves Creek Marsh, Skidaway Island, Georgia - 101404AT metaG (megahit assembly) | ecosystem: Environmental > Aquatic > Marine > Intertidal...
AAGTGATGCTGGTATTGGTGGAACTAATACAACAGATTATAATTCCAAAAAATATGTAGATATTGAATCTATTGTTGGAAGTGGAAATCACTATTTCCAATATCCAGATATTTCTGCTTCTATTGAATATATTGGTGTTGGAACAAATGTATCTCAAACTGTAGTATTGACTCCCAGAGTTACAGGAGAGATCATAGATGCGTATGTTTATGATGCATCAACTGGATATGGTTCTACTACATTTAACTATCATAAGAGACCAACAGTAACGATTAAAAATGGAAAAAATGCTTCTATAATCCCCAATATTATTAATGGTCAAATTGATTCTGTAACTATCAACTCTGGTGGAACGGAATTTTATTCCATCCCAACTCTAGAAGTAATAGATCCAACTGGTTTAGGAAAAGGAGCTAAACTTAGACCAGTAGTTAGTGGTGAGAAAATAACCGATGTTAAAATTGTAAATGTTGGTGCTGGATATTCATCATCATCAACAGTTAAAGTGACTTCTTCAGGATCTAATGCTAAAATTAGATGTAATGTTCGTGAATTAACTGTTAATGATAGTCTTAAGTATGGGGATGAAGTATTAATACAATCTAGTGACAGTTTACAGTATAAAGTGTCAGGATATATTCAAAAATTACAAACTGCATTTAAAGAAAGTTCAAATAGTATTTCAAATATAATTGGTTGGGCATATGATGGTAATCCAATTTATGGACCATATGCTCACTCAGATGTAGATGATACGACTTCTTCTCCAAAGAGACTGGAATCTGGATATGAATTGGATATTACTAATATCACAGATAGACCTGTAGGATTTTCAAGTGGATTCTTTATAGAAGATTACCGTTATACTGGTGGTGGAGATCTAGACAAAAATAATGGAAGATTTGCAAAAACTCCAGAGTTTCCAAATGGTGTTTATGCATATTATGCATCTATTGATGGTTCCAACATTCCTCAATTCCCATATTTTGTTGGAAATGAATATAGATCTAATACTTTGTTTGAAAATACATCTTTAGGTCAAGATTTTGATTTTACTAATTCCAATCTTGTTAGAAACACTCTCCCATATAAGGTTTCCGATCAATATGCTGGAAATGATTTTATTATAGAGAGTTCGGATTTAAATAGGCAGAAAGTTCTTGTAGAATCTACATCTTCTGGATCAATTGATAAGTATGAAATATTAACTTCAGGAGATAATTACAAAGTAGATGATACATTAAATTTTGATGATACTGATACTGAGGGTGGGGGATTAATTGCAAAAGTATCTTCAATTAAAGGTAAAAATATTGTAGATTTAGCAACAACTACACAAACATATAATGATAGTTTATTTGTTAAAGAGTCTGAAACTCAAATTAGGGTATATGTATATCCGAATCATAATTTAGTAAATAATGACTATGTTACTATATCAGGGTTTTCAACAAATCTAAGTGAGTTAAATGGACAACATCAGATAGGAGTAACATCATATACATCAAAACTACTTAGAAACGTTGATAATGCACCTTCTGTAGGATTTACCACAGAAATATATTTGACCAGCATTCCAAATTCTATTTCTGTTGGAAGTAGTATTGGTATTGGAACTGAAACTCTACAAGTTTTAAATATTTTCGAAAATTCTAGAGTTTTAAGAGTTAAGAGAGAACTTGCAGGAATTGCTCATACTGCCTCTTCTGTTGTATCATTCTCACCAGACTCTTTTGTAATAACAAAGAATATTAGTTCTTTAGATTCTCAAGAAAACGATAAAATTAACTTTAACCCTCAAAATTCTATTGGTGTTGGCACTGTTAGTGGAATTACCACTGCAATAGAGTCTATTTTTGGTGATTCTACTATTACCATTAATGTTCCTACTCAAGGGATATATCTTGAAAATCATCCTTTTGAAAATAATCAAAGAGTAATTTTATCAAAACCATCCGGAGCTACACTTGTAAGTGTTTCAAATACTGCAGGTTCTGTTACTTATAACTTATTAGATAGCGCGGATACCGAAACTGTATTCATTAGCAACAAAGGAAAAAATATTGTCGGACTAAAAACCGAAGTAGGTTCTGCAGAACTATTTTTCCATACAAATGGTGGTGATAATGATGAATATGCCTTAGAAAGTGATTTTAATCAAATTACTGGTTCTGTAATAAAATCATCCACTGTTGTTTCAGTTTCAACATATCACGAATTAACCTCTGGAGACACAATATCTTTATCCGTAGAACCAAATCTTTCCGTAGGAATTGGAACTTCTACAGCAGTTCGTGTTCTTTATAAGTCTGAAATTGATAATATTGTTATTAATCCAATCGGATTAAATTCAACGGGAATTAATACAACAACAAATGAGATCACAATCACCAATCATGATTTGAATACTGGTGATAAAGTTTTCTATGAGGATAGTATTTTAGCAACACAGGAAGAATATTTTGTCTATAAAGTAGATAGTGATAAGATAAAATTCTGCGATACTCTTTTAAACTCAAATTCTAATCCACCAGTAGTAGTAAGTCTTGCTTCTACAGGAAGTTCTTCCCAATCTATTTCATTAATTAATCCTCAAATACCGGTAACTAAAAATAATAACTTGGTGTTTGATTTGAGTGATTCATCTTTAGAAAATTATAACTTCAAGTTATTCTACGATAAAGATTTTAAGAATGAGTTTGTATCAATATCAACCTCAACATCATTTAATGTTACTGGAGTTGGAACAGTTGGTGTTACATCTACAGCAAGCCTAACATTAGGTTATGATGTCACTCTCCCAGAAAAACTTTATTATTCCCTAGAAAAAGGATCATATATTAGTACTTCTGATATTGATGTCAAAAATTATTCTGAGATCTTATTTATTGATAGTAAGTATAATAATGATTATGTTATTTCTAATGCTACTGGAACTTCTTCAACTACCTTTACTATTAACAATGTTGATATACCAGAGAAACTTTCTTATGTTGAGAGTGAATGTGACAAGTTAGAATACACAACCTCATCTTCTTCAGCAAAAGGACCTATTGATAAGATTAGATTTGTTACTGGAGGATCTGGATACGTCAAATCTCCATCTTTAAGTGGATCAAATTCTATAGAAGGAAACAATGCATATATTATTTTAGATTCTGATGTGATTGGTAATCCAAATGAACTTAGAATTGTCAACTCTGATTTTGAATATCCCTCAGATCCAACTTTAAAACCAAAAGCAGCAATAAATCCAAAAATTGAGCTTGTAGATTCTAATACTATTGGTATTGTCACAGTCACTTCTGGTGGTTCAAATTATGTAACTGCTCCAGAACTTAAAATTGTCAATTCTGAAACTAGAGAAGTAATTGATAGTGGAATTTTAACTCCTTTATTATCTGGTTCTTCAATATCTCTTGTTGACATTGAGCAGAATCCAAAAGGAATTCCAAATGCAGGAGTTGAACTTTTTGCAGTTGATAATACTAATGGTATAAGTATTCAACAGATGGAATCTAGTTCTGTTGGAGTTTTTACATGTCTACTTACAACCCCAACATTAGGATTTAGCACAGATCCATTTGTAGCTGGAGATGAGGTATTCATAGAAGGAATACAAAAATATAGTACAGACGGATCTGGATTCAACTCCGAAGACTATGGATATGCATTCTTGACAGTTAGTAATTATGATAATTCAGGCACTCTTGATAAAGTTACTATCAATGTCTCAGGGTTAACAACAAATACTGGAATAGCAAAAACAATTCAAGATTCTAGTGGAGTTATAATCAGTAAGGTTGATTACCCAACATTTACTGTTAATCTGGTTGAAGAACTTTATCTGGTTGGTGAAAAAATTATTATTGGAGGATCTGAAGTAGACCTCAAAGTTGAAGATTCTTACTCAAATATTTTAAAACTGAGTGGAAGTTATAAATTATCTGTTGGTGATATTTTAGTCGGAAAAGATTCCGGAACAATTGGAACTATTGATTTGATAAAAGAATACGAAGGTAAATTTGATATTAAATTTAGTTCTAGAAAAAATATTGGTTGGACTAATGAGACTGGTAAGACAAGTTTAGACAATCAAGTATGTGCAGATAATGATTATTACCAAAATCTTTCATATTCTGTAAGGAGTTCCAAAACACATGATGAGGTAAGAAGTCCTGTTAATAGTATTCTTCATACAATTGGAACAAAGAATTTCACAGATACTCAAATTTCAAATGTTACCAAAGAAGCTGGTACTACTGGAGTTATTGATGTAATGTCTATCATTAAATCCATAGATTCTGATACCAGAGTTGAATCTATATATGGGTTTGATTTAGCAAAAGATGTTGATCTGGTTGGAACGAAATCTAAATTTATATCACTTGATAATAGAAAATTAACTTCATATTCTGTATGTAAGTCAAACCTAGTCTTACAATTGGATGATATTAGTTCAAGGTTCTCTAATTTTAACAGAGAACCAAATGACTTTGCTAATATTCAAAAAATAGAAAGTACTGATACTTATCTAAGTTATTTGATACAAACTAAAAATACTAATGGAGATCAAATTAATATTAGAGATTTGATCATACTTAATAATGGAACAAGTAATTTCTTACTACAAAGAGGATCTCTCAATAATGTTGGATCTTCCACATTATCGGGAATATTAACAACAACTGTTGCTGATGAGTTTGGAACCTTTGAATTAATAACTGATGAATTTTCTGACAGTTATTTAAGATTTACTGCAGACAATCAATTTGATATTGACTATGATCTTAAATCAATAAAAGGAGAATACATTTCATCAACCAGTGGAATATCAACACAATCTGTTGGTTTTATTGATTTAATATCTTCAGTTGGACTTGCTACTGGTACTGAAGATATTTCGGTTGGAATTACGACAACAATTGTTTCTTTAGCATCTACAGCATTCTCATCTTTGTTAGCAGAAACTCAAGTTATTGACCAATCAACTAATTTAATGAATTTTGTTGAAATGTATATAACACATGATGGAACAAACACTTATATTTCTGATTATTATATTGATGGATCTAATGAATCTATTTTTTCAGGATCATTTATTGGTTCTTTCGGTGCTAATATAGCATCTGATGTTCTAACTCTCTCATATACAAATGATACTTCAAATGATGTTAGAATTAAATCCAGAATAGTTGGTTTTGGTACTACAACTATTGGCATTGGAACTTATAGATTCTTGGCAACTGATCAACCAGATACTGCTGAAAGAAGCGCAATTTATCAATCTGACTTTATTAATGAAACTGCTGCAGGATTTACAACTGTATTCTCTATTGATAAGAATCTTTTCACTTCATCAAGATCAACAGTTGAAGTTGCGATTGGAATGACAAAAGCAGTACATAAAGTCTTTGCTATACATGATGGCACTGATTCTTACAGTAATGCTTTTGGATTTATTAACATTGGAATTAGTTCACTTGGTATTGGTACTTTTGGGGCAAATATTAATGGTTCTAACTTTGAATTATTATTCTGGCCAGATGCAGAAACAGGAGCAGATTATGATATATCAGCATTATCTGAGTTTTTCTACACTGAAACTGATGAAATAAATGAATATCTGAGTCTTGATTATGGTCATAGTAGAGAATCTGTTACTTTAACTCAGTTTGATGCAATTAATGGAAATAGAATTAATAGAACTAGTTTTGATTTAAGACATGAAACTATTCCAGTCTTTGCAAAAACATTTAATCCATCAGATACTTCAGTATTGGATGCAGGAACTGGCGTATTCTCTATAAATGATCACTTCTTTAGTAATGCAGAAGAATTAATTTACACTCCACAATCTACTTTTGTTGGTGTTGGATCAACACCTATGAAAATTAGTTCATCAGATGTTTTGCCAACAACTGTTTTTGCTATCAAGGTAGACGACAATAATTTCAAACTGGCAACATCAAAGAGTAATGCTCTTAGTGGAACTGGAGTAACATTTGTTTCTTTGGGTGAAGGTAATGCCCATCAACTTGAAATGGCAAAGAGAAATGAAAAGAGTCTTATAACGATAGATAATTTAGTTCAATATCCATTACTCTTTACTAGTGTTAATCATGCTCTTAGTGGTAATGGGGGTTCAATTGGAGCAGCAACTACAATATTTGCTTTAGCGGGAATCTCAACGATTCAACCCGGAGATGTATTGAGAATTGATGATGAATATATGTCAATTACAAATGTTGGACTCGGTACTACTGCAGTAGGTCCAATAACTGGAACTGGTACATCTACTTTGGTTCAAGTTGAGAGAGGATTTGTTGGTTCTAGTGCAACATCTCACTCAGATACTACTGGTATTGCAACAGTCTATAGAGGATCTTTCAACATTGTTGGAAGTAAAATATACTTTACAGAATCCCCAAGAGGAAATCCTTCAATTGATAGAACTCCAGGCAATTTGGAATTTGAGACATCTGACTTTACCGGAAGAGTATTCCTAAGAAGTGATTATACCACAAACCAAATTTATGATGATATATCAAGTGAATTTACAGGTATTGGGCAGACTTATACACTTACTGTTGGTGGAGCAAACACCTCAGGTATTGGAACAACAGGAGGAACAGGTATTGTCTTTATAAACAGTATTTTCCAAACTCCAACAACTACAAATAATCTTGAAAATAACTTTAATATTATTGAGACTATAACTCCAGCTCCAGGAATTAGTAGTGTAGTATTTTCTGGAATAACTTCAGAAGGAGATGGAAGTTTAATTACATCCGAATCTGATGTAAATGCAAATCAATTACCAAGAGGTGGAATAATTGTTTCTCTAGGATCTAGTGGAGGATTAGGATATGCTCCTCTCGTTGGTGCATCAGTAACTGCTGTTGTTTCTTCTGGAGCAATCACTGCTGTTGGTGTTGGAACAACTGATTTTGTTGGTTCTGGATATAATGGAATTGTTTCTGTGGGAGTTTCTGTATATCAACCAGGACACTCTGGAACAGAAGCAAATATAACGGCAACTGTTGGTGCTGGTGGAACTTTGACATTTAATGTTGTTGGAGGGGGATCTGGATATAGTGCCCCTCAAATATTTGTTTCCGAACCATCATACGAAAATCTTGAAGTTGTTGGTGTTTCTAGAAGAGGAATTGGAGCAACAACAGACACTGGAATTGGTCTACTTCTTGATGTTGAAGTTGGTGCAAGTTCTAGCACAGGTATTGGATCAACTTACTTTGAGGTAACAGGATTTAATATCTCAAGGCAAGGATATTCTTTCTTACCAGGTGATGTTTTTGCTCCTGTTGGATTAGTAACGGATAAGAGAATATCTTCCCCGTTTGATAATTTTGAATTAACAGTTCTTGATACTTTTACAGATTCATTTGCAGCATGGCAATTTGGAGATCTTGATTTTATTGACGATTTGAAAAATTATCAAGATGGATCAAGAGTTAGGTTCCCTCTCATTTACAGAGGAAACATATTAAGTTTTGAGATAGAAGAAGGTTCTTCAATTAATTTGGATGCTACTTTATTGATATTCATTAATGGTGTTCTTCAGGAACCGGGTTTAGCATATCAATTTGATGGTGGAACTTCATTTACATTCACAACTGCCCCTAAAGAATCTGATAAGATTGCAGTATTCTTCTATAGAGGAACTGCTGGAACAGATACATTTGAAAATACAAGCGTCTTCCCATCTTTAGAACCAGGAGACACTGTTCAACTTCTTAAAAACAACTCTATCCCTTCAACAGTATCTCAAGATGAAAGAGTGGTTTATGACTTATCTGACTCCGAAAAATTTGAAACAAATCTATATTCTGAACAAGGAATAGATGAAACAAATAGTAAACCATTAACTTGGGTGAAGAAGAAGGTAGATAGATCTATTAATGGAGAAATAGTATTTAAAACTAGAGATTCTATTGAACCTCAAATTTACCCAACAGCAAAAATTATTGGCGATCTCTCATCATCTGATACTAATATTTTTGTTGATGACGCAAACTTCTTCACAAGAGAAGATAATCCATCTTCATTTGCTGGATTGATTGTTGATGGTATTTCTACTAGCGCATCCGGTTCTGTTGAGTCTCTTTCTGCAATTACCTCTGTTCAAGGATTCTCTGGTATTATTACTGGTATTACAACATCAACCGGAACTGGAAGTCATCCTTTAGCTCTTACATTATATCTAAGACCAGGTAAAACTTCAACTCCTGCAAATTATAATCTTTCTCATCTTGCAGTTGGAACTCCTATAAGTGTACATGATACACAAATTGGAAGCGGAGTTGTATCGGTTGATAATGTTGATTCTGAAATTGTTGGCGTTGGCACTCAGTTCTTAGATAATATTTTTAAAGTTCATGCAATAACATCTTCCGGAACATTGGGAATAGTTACCTGCAATATAGATTCCTCCACATCAGTAGTTGGAATTGCTTCAACAGGTAGTGAAACTACTCCAATTGGAAGATTCTCTTGGGGTAAATTAATTACTGTGACAAGAGGATCATCTCCAATTTCAATAGGAGTTACAGGTAAAACTGTTAATGTTGGATTATCTACTTATCCAACTATCCAGAGAAGAGACACTGGACTTAGACAGACTGGTTCTTTACCTAAAACATAATTCTCAGATAATCTTATAAATATCTAAAAAACTGTAAATATGGCCGCCGTCGTAACAGATCAATTTAGAATTTCGAATGCGAGTAGTTTTATAAACTCTGTGTTAGATAGTAGTAATTCTTATTATGTCTTTTTGGGATTAGCATCACCTACTTCACCATCAGTTGGTTTTGGTAGAACATCAGATTGGGATACTAATACTCCATCACCATATGATAATTTGAGTTATTCTACACATTATAAAGATACTGCTTTATTTGGAAAGAAAGTTTCTGGAACTAATATCAGAAGAGTTATTAGAAAAGTTACTTGGACTTCTAATACTCGTTATGATATGTATCGTCATGATTATAATACTGCAACTAATCTAGCACCAAATTCCCAATTTGGTAGATTGTATGACTCTAATTATTATGTTCTCAATAGTGACTTTAGAGTTTATATTTGTTTAGATAATAACTCCAGCGGAACTAATCTAAAGGGTGATGTTTCTTTAAACGAACCAACGTTTACTGATTCAGAACCAGTTACTCTTGCTGATGGATACACTTGGAAATTTCTATACTCAATTTCTCCAAGTGATATTATAAAATTTGATTCTACCGAATATGTTTCTGTTCCTAATGAATGGGCGACTACAACAGACACATCTATACAAACTATAAGAGATGATGCTGATTCCAGCACAAATAATAATCAAATAAGAGTTGTTTATATTGATAATGCTGGATCTGGATATGTTGATGGAACTTATTCAAATCTAGATATACTTGGCGATGGAAGTGGAGGAAAAGTAACTGTAACCGTAACTGGAGGATCTATTAGTTCTGTTATTGTTACCACAGGCGGAAAAGACTATACTTATGGAATAATTGATTTAAGTCAAGCACATCCACCAGGAGCAACTTCTCTATCATCTCCTGCAAAATTAATTCCTATTATTCCTCCATCTAGAGGTCATGGATATGATATTTATTCTGAACTTGGATGTGATAAAGTTTTAATATATGCAAGATTTGATGATTCTACGAAAGATTTTCCAATTGACACACAATTTGCTCAAGTTGGTATTGTAAAAAATCCTAAAGAATTTTCTTCAGGTATAACAACATATACTGATAGTACATATTCTTCTTTGTATGCTGCAAAGTTAACATCAGCATTTACCGCAACACCAACTAAGGGAGAAAGAATCACTCAAACTTATACTTCTGGTGGAATATCTGTAACTGCAAAAGGTTATGTTGCATCTTATGATTCTGAAACAAAAGTTCTGAAGTATTTCCAAGATAGATCATTATATTACAATAATGATTATGATGAAACTGACTACATTGGAGTTGCTATTGGTTCTAAAGTGGTTCCATTTGTAAGCACTTCTAATATAGAGTTTGATTCTAGCGGAACCGCTTCAATTGATACGACTTTAAGTGATAGTAAAGTCACGATTGGTTCTAAGATAGTAAATCTTGGAGTGACTTTTAGTAGTGGACTCGCGAATCCAGAGATAAATAAAAATACTGGCGACTTAATTTATATTGATAATAGATCGTTAGTAGAACGAGACATTAGACAAAAAGAAGACATTAAAATCATCCTGGAATTCTAAAGCAAATGGCACAAAAAACAGATCTAAATATCAGTCCATATTATGATGATTTTGATTCATCAAAAAACTTCTATAAAGTACTATTCAAACCAGGATTTCCAGTTCAAGCCAGAGAACTAACGACCTTACAATCAATTCTTCAGGGTCAAATAGAAGATTTTGGAAGTCATATGTTCAAAGAGGGATCAATGGTCATCCCTGGGAATGTATCATATGATGATCAGTTTTATGCCGTTAAATTAGATAATACTAAGTTTGGAATTGATATATCAGTTTATATTAAGAATTTTATTGGAAAGACCATAACTGGATTGACATCAGGATCTACAGCAACAATTCAACATGTTGCTTTTCCGGAAGAAAGTGATGATGTTGATCATGTCACAATTTATGTAAAGTATGTTGATTCTGACAATAATTATGAGTTTAATGAGTTTCTAGACGGAGAATCTTTCTTTGCTTCAGAAGATGTTGTATATGGAAATACAACAATACCAGCAGGAACAATATTTGCTGATGCAATTTCTTTAAATTCTACTTCCATAGGATCTGCTATTTCTATTGCAGAAGGAATTTATTTTATAAGAGGATATTTTGTCAATGTAGAGAGTCAGACTATAGTTTTGGATTATTATACAAATAATCCTTCATATAGAGTTGGTTTAAAAGTAGATGAAATTTTAGAAACTGCTAAAGATGATTCTTCTTTATATGATCCAGCAAAAGGATTTACCAACTTTGCTGCCCCTGGAGCTGATAGATTAAAAATAAATTTAACTCTAACAAAAAAATCACTAGACGATCTCACAGATACTGATTTTGTTGAGGTTTTAAGAGTAGATAATGGTGAAGTTAAAAAGATAATAGTAAAAACAGATTATAATATCATAAGAGATTATCTTGCGAAGAGAACTTTTGATGAATCCGGAAACTATTCAATTGATGAGTATGATGTTACAGTTGATAATTCATTAAATAATGGAATTGATAGTGATGGTTTATTCTTTGCTTCTGAAAGAACTGATCAAGGGAATGAACCATCTGAAGACTTAATGTGCATCAAGGTATCTCCTGGTAAGGCATATGTTCAGGGATATGATGTTGAATCAGTTGCAACGACAATTTTAGATGTAGAAAAACCTAGAAGCACTCAAACAATTGATAGTGCAAATATTCCCTTTGAAATGGGAAATATTTTGAGAGTCAATAATGTTTCTGGAGTACCAAGTCACAAAAAAACCATTGAATTATATAATCAGCATGGTGGTAATGGAATTAGAATAGGTGATGCTAGAGTATATACTTTCAATTTGACTGATGCTGCATATGAAAATAATTCTACAAATTGGGATCTATACTTATATGATATTCAAACATATACAACATTAATTTTAAATAGAACTGTCAATTCAGATGAGTTGCCAGCAACTTCCTATGTTAAAGGGAAGAGTAGTGGTGCTAGTGGATATCTTGCATCTGCTGCTAATGGGAAAGATCATATTAATTTAAGACAAACCTCTGGAACTTTCATATCTGGAGAGCAGATTATAGTAAATGGTCTTGATTCTTCAGCAACAATTAATTCAGTTAATTCTTTTGGAACAAGAGAAATTAAATCTGTAAAGCAACCTACTAGCGTTTCTGGATTTAATAATGATTTTGTTGCGGACACATTGCTTGATTCAAATTTCCTTCCAAATTCAGTATCTCAGGTAACAATATCTGCTGGAGTTGGTGGAGTGTCGCAAGTAACCTCTCCAGGAAAAGTATTTACAGGAATCAAAACAGATTCTATTATTAGATATAGTGTTGCTGGATTAAAAACAGAAACATTTAATAGAGTTTCGGGAATTTCTGAAGATGGGTTGACAATGGAACTCTCAGGAATTTCAACAGTTTCTGGAGTCTTTATTGGAGGATTGCCAACATCAGAAATCAATCCATTTATAAACATTGGTGCTCCTATCATTAGAAATGAGCAAAGTGGTCAACTGTATGAGATTCTTCCTGATACAAATATTTCAACGATAAATTTATCAAGTTCTACATTATCAGTATCTGAGCAAATAACAGGCGAAACAACAAATGGTTCTGGAGTATTAGTCTTTGATGTTACCCAAACAGGTCTCTCAACCTCATTCTTTAAATCATTTGACCAAGAGAGATTCTCCGTACACTATGATGCATCAGGAAATGGAGGAATTGGTACGATAACTTCAGATGCTTTTGTTCTGAGTGGAGGTTCTGATGAAGCAACTATTTCAGGATTACGTGCTAGCCAATCTGATGTTATAGTCAATGTAACTTCAGACAAGCAAGGAATTCAAAGTAAAATTAAGCAATATACTAGAAGTGCTTCATTAAATGTAAATTTATCGGCAAATCCAGAATCTGGAACTGCGGAAAATACATCAATCAATGATGGTTTAACCTATAATAAATTCTATGGACTTAGAGTTCAAGATCAGGAAATTTCTTTAAATTTCCCAGATGTAGTTAAAGTTCTTGCAATATATGAATCATTAAATACTTCAAATCCTACTCCAGATAGAGTTCAGTTCTCAGCATCTGCAGATGTAACAACTAATGCAATAGTTGGAGAAAATATTGTTGGACAACAGAGTGGTGCTATTGCTAGAGTTTTATCTAAAACTGGTGTTCCATCAAATAATTTGGATATTATTTACTTGAATGAAAACAAATTTGTTGTCGGAGAACAGGTTAAATTTGAAGAATCAAATATTAGCACTGATATTCAGGCATTAACTTTAGGTTTATATAACGACGTTACAAATTCTTACACCTTAGATAAAGGTCAAAGAGAGCAATATTATGATTATTCTAGAATTGTCAGAAATAGAGGAGAAAAAATACCATCTAAGATATTATTAGTTATTTTTGACCATTATACTGTTCCAGCATCAGATAGTGGTGATGTGTTCTCTATTTTGAGTTATGATCAAGATAGATTTGCAGAGGATATTCCTACAATTGGTCCAAATGAAATAAGAGCTTCCGATACTCTTGATTTTAGACCAAGAGTATCTGAGTTTACTAGCACTACTGCCTCTCCATTTGATTTTAGTGCAAGATCATTTGATACTTCTCCAAAATTAATTGTAAAACCAAATGAAAGTTCTATCATTGGATATGAAAATTATCTAGGTAGAATTGATAAAGTTTATCTTGATAAGTATGGATCTTTTAAAGTTGTAAAAGGCACTTCAGGAAATCCTTTAAGAGAACCATTAGCACCAAATGATGTTATGGAAGTAGCAACTATTGAGTTGCCTCCATATCTTTATAATCCAGAAGATGCTGAGATAACTGTTACTGAGAACAGAAGATATACAATGAGAGATATTGGTCAACTTGAAGATAGAATTGAGCAATTAGAAACTGTTACTTCATTATCTTTCCTTGAACTTGGAACAGAAGTTTTACAAATTCAAGATGCAGAAGGAAGAAATAGATTCAAGAGTGGATTCTTTGTTGATGATTTTAATGATGCATCTTTTATTGCTCAAGGATCTTCAGGACAAATTAATACAAATCAATTTGAACCGATACGGAGTTCTGAAGTATTAAACTTTGAATTAGCATCTGCAGTAAGTATTCCGGAAAATGAACTTGATAATTCTATTGATTATGAATTATTAGATTCAAATGTTAAAAAAACTGGGGAGTTGGTAACACTAGACTATAGTGATGTTGGGTGGATTGAACAGGCTCTTGCAACTAGAGTAGAAAATGTGAATCCATTCCATGTTGTTACATATAATGGAACAGTAAAATTAACACCAAAAAGTGATACTTGGGTTAGAACTATAAGACTTGGCGGTAGAATATCTACTAATACAAGATTTGTAGCTGATGTTGGAAGAAGGGGACAGGCAAGAACCAGAACATCAAGCAGAGATGTTGTAGTGGCAAGTGGTGCGGAAAGATTTATGCGCTCTAGAGGAGTTCAGTTTGTTTCCAAGAACTTAAAACCACTTACAAGATTCTATCAATTCTTAGATGGAAATGGATCTGTAGATTTTGTACCAAAATTATTAGAAATTTCTGGAGATTCTTCATTAGAAAATTATGGTTCAATAGGTACGTTCCAAGTTGGTGAAACTGTAATTGGATATACAAATAGTTCCAATAGAGAGTTAATTAGATTTAGAGTTGCTACTTCTAATCATAAAGAAGGTCCATATAATAATCCTAGCAACACATTTAATATAAATCCATATGTTAAATCTGAAAACATTTCATCTGGATATAGTCCATCATCCAAAATTCTTAATGTAGATATTGCTTCTTTGGCAGATATATCTCAAACAAGATACGATGGATATGTCTTAAAAGGAATGATTCTTGTTGGGCAGAGTAGTGGAGCATATGCGTTTGTTAAAGATGTTCGTCTGGTTAGTGACAACTATGGTGATTTAATTGGATCATTCTTCTTGAGAAATCCTCTGGGATCACCAACACCAAGTGTAAGAATAAGAACCGGAACAAAAACTTATAGACTTACAAATAGTCCAACAAATGCTACACCTCTTCGTGGAAGTAAGTTGACATCTAGTGCACAAGTTGCATATAGATCTACTGGTAGATTTGAGGTTAGACAAAGAGTTACTACGGTAAATAGAACTCAGTTCTATGATCCTCTTGCCCAATCATTTAGTGTTGGAGGAAATGTTGAGGCTCCTAATTTACTGGGATTCAATGATGATGACGATGGAGCATTCTTAACTGCGGTAGATTTGTATTTTGCAAATAAACCAGCAGGAAATGATGAAGTTAGAGTTGAAATTAGAACAGTTGAGCTTGGAACTCCAACTAGAACTATCATAGGAAATCCTGTTGTATTACAACCAGGTGATATTCAAACTTCAAGAACAGGGGAAGTTGCTACTAAGGCAACGTTTGATTATCCAATTTATCTTGCTCCTGGAGAAGAATATGCGATCGTCTTAGTTGCAGAAACATCAGACGAATATGAAGTATGGATTGCACAAATGGGTGAGAGAACTGTCAATACTCAGTCTTTACCAGATGCAGAATCTGTAAGATATACAAAACAATTTGCTCTTGGTAGTTTGTTCAAATCACAAAATGGATCAATTTGGACAGCAAACCAATATCAAGATCTTAAGTTCAAACTTTATAAAGCAAACTTCACTTCATCTACTGGAACAGCATTCTTCTACAATCCACCATTAAATCAATATGCCAATGATTATTTACAGAATAATCCATTAGTAACTTTACCAAAACAAGCAACTCTTGGTATTACAACAGTTAGTGATACTAATTTGATTGGCATTCTAACTGCTGGAAGAAAACTTGCAGGTTCAGAACCATATGTAAGTGCTACTGTTGTTGGGCAAGGTTCATCTGTTTCAACGGTTAGTGTTGCCTTTAGTGGATCAAATTATACCGCAGATTCTAGCGTTGATACTTTTGCAATAACAGGTCAAGGAACTGGACTTAAGTTGAGTATCAATACTGATAGTGATGGAAAAATTATTGGAGTTCCTACTGCAGTAACTGCTGGTAATGGGTATTCTGTTGGAGATGTTGTTGGAATTACGACTTCTACAGTTTCTTCTAATACTGGAAGAGATGCTAGAATAACAATTGGTGCAATTACAGGTTTAGACACCTTATACTTATCAAATATTCAAGGTAATACTTTTACGGTTGGTGCTGGTGTAAGTTACTATAATAACAGTGGAACAATTGTTTCAATGGCGTCAACTTTGATCAGAACATATAATGCAAACTCTAATGAATATTCTGGCAACTATTTGCAGGTTAATCACTTTAACCATGCAATGCACGCGTCCAACAATAAACTGGTAATAAATGGTGCAGAATCTAATATTGCACCAACTACTCTTTCTACAAAATTAGAATCTGACGAAGTTTCAACAATTAGTGTTGGTAGCACTGCAAACTTTGATACTTTTGAGGGTGTTTCTGTAAGTGCATCAAACCCTGGATATGTAATTATTAAACCAGGAGACGAGATTATATCATATAGTGGAGTTGGTGCAGGAACTCTTTCAATTGCTTCCGGTGGAAGAGGTATTGGAACATCGGTAGTTATTCCACATGAAATTAATTCTGAGGTTTATAAGTATGAGATGAATGGAGTATCTCTGAGAAGAATTAATACAACTCATGATATAAGTTCTCTTGATATCAGAATGGATAATTACTATGTTGAAATTGACAGATCAGCAAACGGAACTGATAGATCTTCCGATGCATCTCTCGCAGGTGCTCCTGAGTTATCATTTGCAGATGAATCCACCTTAGGTGGTGATTCTTGTAAGGTATCAAGAAATATACAATTCACCGAAGTAACTCCAAATGCTGAGATCTTTACACCAGGAAATACCTCAGCAAATGCAACCATTAGAACCGTAACAGGAACTAGTGTTGATGGATCTGAAGTATCTTTCCTAGATAATGGATTTGAACCTATAGAAATGAATTCTAACAATGTATTGAATTCTACAAGAATTGTTTGTTCTAAGACAAATGAAGATGCACATCTTGATGGATTGCCAAGAAATAAATCACTTACCCTTGGAATCACCATGCAGAGTGATAATCCAAATCTTTCTCCATATATCTTCACAGACACAGCAAATATTCAATTAGATGGATACAGAGTAAATAATCCAATTACGGATCTATCTAAAGATAATAGAGTAAAATCTATTAATAATGATCCTCATGAAGCTGTGTATGTTTCCAATGATATATTCTTAGCAAATCCAGCAACTTCATTGAAGGTTCTAGTTTCTGCATACAGGCATGAGTCTGCTGATATTAGAGTTTTATATAAACTCATCAGAGCAGATTCTCAGGAAGTTGATCAAGAATTTGAATTATTTCCTGGTTATGATAACTTACTTGATACTGATAATGATGGATTTGGAGATAAGATTATTGATTCCGCAAACAACAGTGGAAGATCTGATGCTTTTGTTAGATCAAGTTTAGATAATGAATATCGGGAATATCAGTTTACTGCAGATAATCTTGATTTATTCACAGGATATGCTATTAAGATTGTTCTTTCCGGAACTAATCAAGCATATGCTCCGAAGATTAGAGAATTGAGAACAATTGCTGTAAGATGATAAAAGTTGAAGGACATCCCAATCTTTACAGGGATGAAAAAACAGGAGCTATCGTTAATTGTGATGCGATAGGATATCAAAATTATGTAAAATCTTTGAATAAAAAAGATTCTCAGAGAATTGAGTTGGATAATATTAAAAAAGATATTGATGAAATTAAATCTCTATTAAAGGAATTAATAAATGGAAAATGATGAAGAGAAGTCAATTGAAGATCCAAAAGAATCTTCAATTGAGAATAAACAGGATGAAACAAACAAAAAAGAAGTCAACTTGAGTAATCAGACGATTATTGGATTACTTCTGGATATTTAAGATATAAATATCTAAAGGTATACTCATCAACTATAATAATGGCGGTTTATGTATCTAACATAGTAATTGAACAAGGATATGATTTTGATACATCATTTCAGTTGGAAGATACTAGAACAAATTCCTTTATAAATTTGACATCTTACAGTACTGAAGCAATGTTAAGGAAGCACTATGGTGCATCCACTGCTGTTTCATTTGGATCCACTGTTACTTCAGAAGATTTAGGGATTATTTCTATTTCATTAACCTCAACGCAAACTTTGGAATTAAAACCTGGTAGATATGTTTTTGATGTAAAAATTACTACTCAGGGAAAAGATTTTAAAGCTGTTGAAGGAGCAGCGTTAGTAAGAGCAGGGGTAACTAGGTAATGCCAAGTATAAACGACAGAATAGGTTCTCAGAATGTAATACGTGTATTATCCAACGCTTCAGCACCTCCAACTAGACTTGTTAATCTTACTGACGTTAATTCTACGTTAAAAGATCAAGATGGGATGATTTTGGTTTGGGATCTCCCAACCGAAACATTTATAATGACAAGCGTCATTGATAGATCGCTTGAAATAGTAGGAATTGCAACCTTTTCGGATACAACAGAATCAACTCTACCAACAAATGGTGCGCTAATAGTTAGTGGTGGTGTTGGAATTGGTAAAAACTTAAATATAGGCGGTGCAGTAACTGTTGCAGGAATTGCAACATTTTCTTCTAGGGTAGACATTAATGCAGTCTTAGAAGTATTAAATGAAACAACAATTGAGAGCAATCTTGCTGTTACAGGCATCACAACTCTTGCTTCTTCTGGTGGCATAACCACTACCGGAGGAGAATTATATGTTGGTTCAGATTTAAGAGTTGCAAATAATTTATTAGTAGACGGAAGATCTGAATTTATTGGAGTAGCAACTTTCCGAGGTGGAACAATCAACCTTGGTGATTCTACTAGTGATGATATTAATGTTTCTGGTGAATTTATATCAAATCTAGTTCCAAATGATGATGCAACTTATGATATTGGTATTGCCACTCAAAGGTGGAGAGATGCAAGATTTTCTGGTCTTGTAACAACTACAGATTTATATGTTGCAGGAGTATCTACATTTGCCGGAGATCTAAATCTGACAGGAGATTTAGATATTACTGGCGATGTCTCAGTCACTGGATTTGTAAGTGTAACGGAAGGTTTATATTATGATGCTGATGACTATGATGGTCCAAATGGAGTCGCATATTTTGATAATACCGGAAAATTAATAGGTGCAGCAAGTACAGAAAACGCTCTCACTGAAAGTTATTTTGTATTGACAACTAATTCGGTTGGAATACCAACTTGGACTAGTACGATAGATGGAGGGTCGTTCTGATGGCAAAACCAAGTACAAGACAAGAACTAATTGATTATTGTTTAAGAAAATTAGGTGCTCCAGTTTTAGAAATTAATGTTGCTGATGAGCAAATAGATGATTTGGTTGATGATGCCATTCAGTATTTCAACGAAAGACATTTTGATGGCGTTGAAAGAATGTATCTTAAATATAAAATTACTGATGATGATATTAGTAGAGGACAAGCAAGTGGGACTGATGGTGTTGGTATTGTAACAACAACGGGGTCTTCAAATATTGTTGGATTTGGAACAACAACAACTTTTAATTATTATGAAACATCAAATTATATTCAAGTACCAGATTCTGTAATTGGTATTGAAAAAATATGGAAATTTGATACTAGTTCTATTTCTGGTGGAATGTTTAGTATCAAATATCAGTTGTTTTTAAATGACTTATATTATTTTAATTCTGTAGAATTATTGCAATATTCTATGGTTAAATCATATCTAGAAGATATTGATTTCTTACTAACTACTGATAAGCAAATAAGATTTAATAAGAGACAAAATAGATTATATTTGGACATTGATTGGAAATCTCAAACAGCAGATCAATTTTTAGTTATTGATTGTTATAGAGCACTAGATCCTGCATCTTTCACAAAAGTATATGATGATAGTTTTGTGAAAAAATATCTAACTTCACTAATTAAAAGGCAGTGGGGACAAAATTTAATTAAATTCCAAGGAGTTAAATTGCCAGGTGGAATTGAATTAAATGGTAGACAATTATATGAAGATGCTGAAAGAGAAATAGAAGATATTAAGCAAAGAATGACTCTTGAATATGAATTACCTCCGCTAGATTTCATTGGTTAATTGTTATGACTTTAAATCCATTTTTTCTACAAGGCAGCACCACTGAGCAGTTTCTTGTTCAGGATATAATTAATGAGCAAATAAAAATATATGGAGTTGAAATTTATTATTTGCCTAGAAAAATATTTAAAACTGACGATATCATAAAAGAAATTCAATCTTCAAAATTTGACGATTCATTTCTTGTAGAAGTATACATCAATAATTTTGATGGATATGCTCCTGGAAGCGACTTGATGACAAAATTTGGATTAAGATTGCAAAATGAACTTAGTTTGACTCTTTCTAAAGAAAGATTTGAAGAATTTATTGCTCCATTTTTGGAAGGTATTTCTTCAGGTATTAGAGAGGGAAGAATAACTGATTATGACTTTGCAGACTTAATTACAAGACCAAAAGAAGGAGATTTAATTTATTTTCCTTTGGGAGAAAGATTATTTGAAATTAAAAGGGTTGAAGTAGAAAAACCATTTTATCAATTGGGTAGAAATTATATTTACGAATTGCAATGTGAACTCTATGAATATGAGAACGAATTAATTGATACTTCAATTGAAGAAGTTGATAATACTGTAGAAGATGAAGGATATATTTCATCTGTAACTTTAGTTGGAACTGCAAGAACTGCGACTGCAGACTCAGTTGGCATTGTTAGTGGATTTGTCAGAGAGATATTCTTGAACAATGATGGTAGTGGATACACTGGAACACCTATAATTGCTTTTTCAGATCCTCCATCTGGAGGATCTAAAGCCACTGCTGTTGCAATAACGACTTCTGTTGGTGGAGTACGCTCTATAGAAAGAATAATATTAACGGAATCTGGTTCAGGATATATTGAGGCACCAACGATATCAATAAGTGGGGGTGGAGGTTCTGGTGCTGCTGCAACTTGTGGTATTACAACTCTATCTTCTTCCGAGTCTGAAAAAGGACTATTTGGTATAACACTTAGTGATGGTGGAAGAGGATATACTGTTGCTCCAACTGTTACTGTTTCATCTCCAACAGGATTGGGTGGATTAGCGACTGCAATTACAGGTGCTGCTGGTTCAGTAACTTCATTATCATTGAGTACTGGTGGAGAATACTATACTTCTGCACCAACTGTTACGATTGCCGATCCTCCTGTTAGAACTGGAGTAATAACTGGAATCTATCTAGCAGATGGTGGTGGTAGTGTTACATCATCCGTTGGAAGTGGATATACTGATGGATTTACCTATGACTGCTCCCCTGGAACTGGAGCATCTTTGATAAGAGTTTTGGTTAGTACTGATGGATCTGGAGCAGTTGTTGGAGTGCCAACAGTCGTATATGGAGGATTTGGATATGCTAATGGTCTTTTCCAAATTTTGGGAGGTGATAATGCGGCACACGTATACGGAGAGTTTGTCGGAACCGGAATTGGAATCACAGCAACTGCAACAGCATCTGTAAGTGCAGGAGTAGTAACAGCATTGACGATTACAAATCCAGGAATAGGATATACAGAAGTTCCCGAGGTGTATATCTCAAATGATAGTTCTATTAAGGGGGGAAGTGGAATTATAACGGCAACTGCAGAGGCAGTTATAAATTCTGATAGTGAAGTTTCTGCAATCAGGATAACCAATCCAGGTTTGGGATATACTGGAAATCCAACAATAACTATTGCAAATGCATCAACAACAGGAGTCAGCACTTTCTACTATAACGAACTAGTAACTGGACAATCATCAGGAGTTACTGCAAGAGTTAGAGACTTTAGGGAGTATGCTGGAGCAGTTGGTGAACCATCTACAACTATCTTGAGAGTAGCACTAAATACCGGTATATTCTATAAAGGTGAATCAATTGTTGGTTCAGCATCTTCTGCAACCTGGACTGTAGAGAATCATGATGAGAACAGTTATGAAGCTACATGGGACACTAATGAAGAAATAGAATCAGAGGCAGATGATATTTTAGACTTTACAGAAAGCAATCCATTTGGAGAATATTAATGTTTGGAGATTATTTTTATCACGAAATTATAAGAAAAACTTTAATTGGTTTTGGAACTCTTTTTAATGATATTCATGTTAGGCATAAAAAAAGTTCTGGAGAAATTTTAGATGATATTAAAGTTGGTCTTAGTTATGGACCAAAACAAAAATTCTTGTCAAAAATTCAAGAACAAGAGCAGTTAACAAAATCTATTGCTCTCACTTTGCCAAGAATGGCTTTTGAGATGACAACAATAACTCCAGATCCAACCAGAAAAACAACCATAACAAAAACTTTCAAAGCAGTTGATGGTGATGGCAATATGAGAAAAGTTTATATGCCAAACCCATATAATATTGGCATTGAGTTGAATATTTTATCCAATCTCAATGATGATTCTCTTCAGATAATAGAACAAATCTTACCATATTTTCAACCATCAATCAATATAACCATTGACTTGATTAGTTCTATTGGGGAGAAAAAAGATATTCCTTTAGTTTTGGAAAGTATAGATTTCCAAGATGATTATGAAGGTGATTTTTCTACTAGAAGGATTTTAATATATACTTTAAGATTCACTGCAAAAACTTATCTCTTTAGTGACGTTGCTGATACCACAGATGGTCTTATCAGGAAGGTTCAAGTTGATATGCATGATTCTACTGATAGATCAACATCAAAACGAGTTATGAGATATACTGCAACTCCAGATCCTGTTGATGCAGCACCCAATTCTACATTTAGTATAGATGAAGATTGGATGGATTTGGGAGACTTTAAGGAATATAGTCCAACACGTCAAACTGACATTTAAATAATATGGATAATTATGATTCTATAGATGAGGCTCTAAATGTAGAGAGTAAAATTGTGAAAGTGGAAGATACGGCAAGTGAGATTAAAAAACCAGAACAAAAAACTGATATCTCAAAAGACTATGAGTATAGTCGTGCCAATCTCTACTCCCTCATAGAGAAGGGTCAGGAGGCAATTAATGGCATTATGGAGGTTGCTGGCGAAGGTGGCAGTCCAAGGGCATACGAGGTCGCAGGACAGTTGATTAAGAGCGTTGCTGATACTACTGATAAGTTAATTGATCTTCAAAAGAAACTTAAGGATGTAGAAGAGGATTCAAATAAAACTACCACTAATAATAATGTAACTAATAATGCAGTGTTTGTAGGATCAACATCAGAACTTCAAAAGATGCTGAAACAGGGTTTCCTAAATAATAAAGAGTAATCTTCTTTAAAGAAATGATTAATGAAGAGGGACTTCGTGATTGGTTCGGAAAGTCCAAATCAAAAGATGGTAAAAAGGGTTGGGTCAATGTTGTAACAGGTGGAACCTGTGCAAGTGATGAACCTGGTGAAGGAACTCCCAAATGTGTCTCCTCTGCTAAGAGAGCATCAATGACCAAGGC
>Ga0181568_10001263_pt1 | contig 23322 bp, 22 predicted proteins | sample 101ome_20_FD_133758 | JGI IMG/M metagenome (GOLD analysis project Ga0181568, IMG submission 133758) | Coastal salt marsh microbial communities from the Groves Creek Marsh, Skidaway Island, Georgia - 101404AT metaG (megahit assembly) | ecosystem: Environmental > Aquatic > Marine > Intertidal...
CACAACTAGGGCAGCTATAGAAAACATCAACAATGCTGTTTCTTATTTGAGAACTGTTGATGATGCAGGTGCCGCTATAGAAAATATTTTAATGCGAATGAAAGAAATTGCAGTTCAAGCTCAGACAAGCACTACAGACGCCGATCAATTAGCGGCATTAGAATCCGAATACTTGGCACTAGGTCGTCAGTGGGAACGTATAGTTACTGATACAAAATGGAATGGCGTTCAAGTTATGACAGGAACTGATCTCACAGTTGGCGTAGGTTCAGGAAGTACGATTACCGTCGAGATTGATGATTGGCAAACTAATGCCAATGTCGCAGATGACGGAGGTGCTGCAGATGATTACGCTACAAGTGCAACTACAGCTGCAGCAGTTAACGTAGCAGGTCAGGGCTTCGATTTTACTGCGGCTGCAGGAGTTACAGATGAGGATATTGACTCTGGTGCTGAGGCACTACTTGCGATGGCAAAAGTTACAAGAGCTTTAGAAGGAATAGGGAAATCGCGGGCAGAGCTCGGGGCATCTATAAATGCTTTAAAAGCGTCTGCTGACTCTTTGGTTGACCTTGCTGATCGCTATGAGAGTAACGCATCAGCCATCGGAGATTCCAACTACGCTGCTGAATCAGCTAGATTAGCAACGGCACAGATTGTCTCTCAGGCTGCTACTGCAATGCTGGCCCAAGCTAATGCGCAGAAAGGGACCGTGCTATCGCTTCTACAATAATGGTATATTTTAACTACAAATAGGAGGATGACATGGAAAACTCAGATCCTACTAAAGTAGGGTTCAATTATTATAATAACAGTCTAGTAAATAGAGGCACCCCAACTAATAAGCCAAGGTTAGACATTGAAAAGTTGGATTATCCCAAAACTGAAGATGTTTATACCCAGGCCCAGGAAAAGAAGATAAATTCTTCTAAATACCTGACCTCTGTTAGAGAAAAGTTAGAAGAGATATCCGGGCTTCTCAACTTTGAAATGAAAGCAAGGTCAACCAACCTTGACTTTCAGGTTGATGCAGCAACAAATCGTGTTGTAGTAAAAGTCATCAACAAAGATACAGGGGACGTTATTAGAGAGGTGCCGTCAGAGGCTATTCTTAAGGTTTCACAAAATATTGAAGCCCTTAAGGGAATCCTATTCGATGGTAAATATTAGAGTAAATGTTAATCTCGAAAAGTAATACCCGCCCCCTACACAAGTAGGGGGCGTTTATTTATGTTAAAAAATATTTGCAAAGAAATATCTAACCTTTTACTGGCCGGGGTTTTGATTGGCATTTTTATGTCATGCCTAGCATATGGCTTTGTAAGCCTTGTCAGAGCCGCCACCGAGCTCAGAAACTCATCAGACATTTTTGTAATCAGCCTTGGTGCCAATACATACTCACTTTTAAGTATCCTGACACTCACTCTTGCAGCTGTCTCTGTAGTAATCATAAAAAAACTTTTTGATATTGATAAATGGAAGGGACCTGCTGACACTATCTATATCGCGCATAGCGAGACAGAGTCTAACCAGGCCAAACAAGGGATAGGCTCCACCCTAGCCGCTCTCGCAGTTGCCAGCGGCGGCGGTTCGGTAGGCCAGTATGGCCCGTTGGTTCACCTAGGGTCGACCATTGCACTTACGTTCAAGGCAAAATTTAAGATTGGGAGCGATACCCTTATTGGATGTGGTGTTGCTGCAGCAATATCAGCAGGCTTTGGTGCGCCTATCGCTGGCGTGCTTTTTTCTCACGAGGCAATACTCAGGCATATTTCCATTAGGGCCATCGCTCCTATCTTTATATCTTCATTTACCGCAAGTGCCTTTGGGACATTCGCTTTTGGTAATGTAGATAATTTACTTCAGGTTTCGAGCACGCAAGTACCCCTCAGTAACCTCCTGATCTTATTCTTACTCCTTGGGCCCATCTTTTCTGTTGTCGGGCTTGTATTCATGCGTCTGATCAGATTAATGACTCAACTCGCAGATAGGGATCAAGAAAAAAAAATTTATTATTTATTTTATGCAGCCATAATTTGTGGAACCACCGGGGTTTTTTATCCTGAAATTTTAGGGATAGGCGTAGAATCTATGAGTGCCATGTTTGAAGGAGATATAAGCACCCAAAGGGTGATAATGCTACTTATACTCAAGATTTTTATGACAGCGCTGTGCCTTGGATGGGGCCTGTTTGGTGGTGTCTTTTCACCTGCCCTCTTCATCGGCATAGCCACAGGCGCTGTTGCAGCATCTATTGCCACTATGTTCGGTCACCCAGACTATGCCCAGATAATAATGATCGCCGGTATGGCAGCCGTAAGCTCATGTGTCATCGGAGCACCTATCTCCAGCATCATTCTTGTGTTGGAATTGACCGGCTCTTATGATCACGCCATCTCAGCAATGGTGGCAGTTATAATCGCCAACCTCATCAGCTACAGGGTGTTTGGACTCTCATACTTTGATAGGCAGCTAATGGACCGGGGGATAGACATTAAATTAGGCCGGGAGGTCATTGCCATGGCACATGAGTCGATACTTTCTTGTGAGGCTGCAAATTACACCCAAGTTCTACCATCCATCAATGGGGATAAAGCCTATAAAAAAATGCTCAATGAGGGGCACACAGAGGCCTATGTCATTGATGAAGAGGGTAACCTTAGAGGCAAGTTAGATGTATTCGATGCCCAAGAAGCAGGACAAGATAGTATCGAATCTCACATCCGTACGGGTTATACTTTTTTAAGCGAAGGTGAGTCGATCCAAGAAGGAATAGAGAATCTCCGAAATTTTGTTGGAGAGAGTATACCAGTAGTCTCTGAAGACAAGAGGCACCTCAAGCTTGTGGTCACAGAGAGTAGCTTGTTTAAGAAAGTATTAGAAATTCAAGGGCATATAAGAGAAATTGAAAAATCGTGATAATTAATAAGTCTGTATATAGCCTAGCATCTTCATTAGCTTTTTTCCTATTCTCCACCTTTGCCCTATCACAAACTGACAGGCTTGAGGCTGGATTAGCTGCCATGGAGAGGGGGCACTATGCGACCGCCATAAGATCATGGATGCCAATTGCTGAAGATGGGGTACCCGAAGCTCAGAATAATATTGGTCACATGTACGAGGAAGGTCTGGGAGTGCCCCAAAACTATATATTAGCCATGAATTGGTATAGACAAGCCGCTGACAATGATTTGCCAGAGGCCCAGCACAATATGGGCCTCCTTTACTATCATGGATATGGAGTCGCACAGAACCTAGTTGAGTCATTCCGCTGGTTCAAGAAGGCGGCCGATGAAGGACTGATGGAATCTGAGTATATGGTCGGGCTCGCATATGAGAGGGGTGAGGGGGTTTCGCTTGACTATGCCATGGCGCGGGAATACTTGCTTAAGGCAGCAAAGAAAAACTATTCGCCCGCCCAATTAATGTACGCCTTTATGCTGCAGGCCGGAGAAGGTGGAGACTCAGACTCGTACAATGGCTACTTGTGGGGCAGAATTGCGGAATTAAATGGCGAGGGTGAGGCGGTCAACGTAACCTCGATAGCAGGTATCCCGTTGGATAAGGATGAGATAGATGAAGCAAATTTAATAGCAGAGCGTTGTATTTTAGAGGGATTTGAGGTGTGTCTGAACTGATACCGATTAATTTGGCGTTAATACGATTTCTATTCTTCTATTTTGTGAGCGCCCCGTTGCACTATCGTTACTTGCTATTGGCTGTGTATCAGCCAACCCCTTGACCATAACATTTCCTGGGTTTATGAAACCTCTCTCAAGGATATAGTCAGCAACCGTTGCCGCTCTGGCAGAGGATAAATCCCAGTTATCGCGATACCTATTTCCAAAAGCCATGCCAACATTGTCCGTATGACCCTGAATCTGGACTGCTCCGGTAGCCCCTCTAATTGAAAAACCTACGTTATCCAACAATTCCTGAAATCCATTTTGAAGATTTGCAGATCCGCTCAGAAAACTTCCCCTCTCCGCTATCCTGATAATGATTTCTCCATTCTCTCCGCGAAAGACTTCGGCCAACCCGTTACTTATTTCGTCTGATAAATTAGCTTTGATCTGCTCAAATTGGTCTTGATTCCTCATTGATGCAGTACCGGGTGTGGTATTGCTTACTAGTGTATTGGCTGGTGAGATAAACTGATCTCCTGAAACTTTTATTAAAAGATTTTTTTCCCTCTGGACCTCAGAAACTTTGGCAAGTAATTGAATAGTTTCCTGGCTTAATTCCCCAGGTTCGAGATTCTCTTGAACTGTATTTAGTGCATTCACTACTACAAAACCGTCTTCAACAGTAACGGTAGCCTTGCCTTCGGCGATCTCATCCCGAAACTCTTCTAATATGTCGTCTTCTGTCAGGTTAGTATCTGACTCCCCCGGACCAAGGTCAACATCAAGCTCGGCGTCCATGTCCTGCTCCTCTCTGACCAACTGCTCTTCAATGACGTTTGCCGCGGTGACCTCAGTAACAGACTGCCTGTATTGTGTCATAACCATGTTATGGGCTGTTGGCGCTTCCACAATTGGTATCGTTGTCTGCACCCCAAAACGTGATCGCATTGACCCGCTAACCTCCTTATACTTAGGCACGTTGACATGGGCGAATGAAAGGATAAGCACAAAGAAGGCCATAAGAAGGGTCGCCATATCAGCAAATGTTGCCATCCACGCAGGAGAACCAGACTTACAAGGAGGACAATCCTCAGGATCACCAGGCTCTTCTTCCTCTATTTCTGTCTGCGCCGACTCTTCATCTGCTCCAACATCCTCATCCTGATTTTCTGGACCAGACTCTTCGCCGACCTCTTCTTGCTTGTCTAGGTCGTCTGTAATATCTTCTACGAGCTCAGATTCATCGTTGTTTTCTTCAGCCACGATAATGCTCCAAAATATAGTTCGGTTTGTTTAGCTATCTGAAATCTTGATTTCAATCCGCCTATTCCTAGCCCTGCCCTCAGCGGTAGCATTAGTATCCACAGGTGACGAATCACCAAACCCAATAACCTGGACCCTAGTTCTATCTATGCCACTGGCAGTCGTTAGGTAAGACGCAACAGATGATGATCGTGCTGCGGATAAGTCCCAGTTGGATGTAAAGGATTCACTAAACATTATTGGTACATTGTCTGTGTGTCCTTCAACACTAATCACACCCTCATCATTTGAGAGTGCGTTTCCAATTCGCTCAAGCGTTGGTAGGAATGAGCTAGCCAATTCAGCGCTTCCTGAGTTGAAAGAACCCTGGTTTGCAATTCGAATTATGACGTCGTTGCCATCTCTCTCAACCTCAAGAAGGCCGTTATTTATTTCTGTACCCAGATCTGCCTTGATGAACTCATAACGTCTGTTAGCATCGTCCTGCGCCGATTGTCCAAAATATTGCGCAACGTCTTCCTGATTTTCTGTCTGCTCAGGTTCAGTATCTGTCAGAAGCACACTGATCTCTTGATTGGTGACCTCTTGAAGTTCTGAAACTATCTTACTTGTGTCGATTAATAATTGACTTACGGTACCAACGATATCCTCTTCAACCCCAGATATGTCTCCGCTGACATCATTTTTTACATTGACAATAATCTGCTGACCATCGGTAGTAACTGATACTAAGCCAGTTGCAATTTGCTCAGACATGGCAATCTTAGCTCTTTCGAGCTCTTCTATAAATTTTTCATCAAAACTCTCAGTGCGACGAAGTAAATTTTCAGCTGTGGGGTCTAAGGGACGCTGCCTTGGATTGTTAACGACAGTAGGCGCGGCTTCGTTTGGCGTGAAATTTTCTACCAAAATACTTCGGGCTGATGGAATAGATATTTTTGGAATTACTTTATTTACGCCAAAGGCAAACTGTATAGAACCATTTATATATTCAAATTTTGGAAGCTCGGTATCTGAAAAGGACAGAATTAAGACAAAGAACGCCATCAGGAGGGTTGCCATATCGGCAAAGGTTGCCATCCAAGCCGGAGAACCTGACTTACATGGCGGGCATTCTTCTTTTCTAGAGCCATTGCTAACAGAAGCCTGCCTCGCCTCTTCGGCAGCATTTTCTAAGTCGCTGCTGTCAACATCATTCTGATCCTCTAGATCCTCACTAGGATTATTGGCAGCCGGATCAGTCTCCAATTCATCTGCAGACTCTTGCTGTATGTCTTCTTCATCAGCCATGATAATTGCTCATGCATTAACGTTAGGCATTGACAAGTTGATCGCGTTTTTTCGGGGCGACAAAAGAAATAAGCAGATCTGTAAGGATTCTTGGGTTACCTCCCTTCTGAATAAAAAGTATCCCTTCAAGTATTAGCTCGCAGTTTGCACTTTCTGCCTCTGACTGATTTGCTAATTTCTGAGAAATAGGAATACAGAAGCAGTTTGCCACTATGGCTCCATACATTGTAGTAAGCAAGGCTACCGCCATCGCGGGCCCAATTGACTTTGGATCGGACATGTTGCCCAACATTTGGATCAAACCGACAAGCGTTCCAATCATACCCATAGCCGGAGCGACCTCACCCCAAGATGAAAATATGCTGGCGCCTTGCTTATGCCTAAGCTTCATGATTTCTATATCACGCCTAAGAGACTTGACGATCATTGCCTCATCCGTTCCATCAACAAGCATCGCGATAGCTTTATTCATGAACTTATTTTGTATATCTTGATTTTCTAGAGCAATCATGCCGTCTTTACGAGCAATAGCCGCAAATTCTACTAACTGAGTGATTAACTCATCAGCCTTCTCAAGGGGCTTACCAAAAGCCTTCCCTGCCACCTTTATCGCATTTAAAAACTCTTCAAGTGAGGATCTTAGTAACACGACCATTACTGATCCACCTACAACAATCATCAACCCAGGTACATTTGTATAGGCGGCAAGGTCTCCACCATCTAACATAGCAAAAATGATAAGGCCAAAAGCGCCTAGAAGGCCTACAATAGTTGCAATATCCATCACTTACTCCCAATATAACCAATATAATCGATATAACCGATATAACCGATATAACCGATATAACCGATACAAGATGAACGCGTTAAGCTAAACAAATTAGTACAGATTCAAAGTTTTTTCTAAAACGTGCTACAGACCACCATGCCAATGAAGTTAAATATTCTTATAATAGTCTCGTCGTTAGGGTTGGCCTCTTGCGACTTTTCAGCCAAGTCTAATTGCTACGACTACTATGTAAATAATAAGAGCAACTTCTCATCGTTCTTAAACCCAGAGGGTGCATTAATAACTTCCCTATCCTCAAATTTATATTGGGTAAGGTGTCCTGCCGGTCAAACATTCTCCCCTCCCAACAAGTGTATTGGGGACGCCCTCTATCTTAATTATGAAGAAGCTATCAAATACGCTAAGGATCTTTCAGAAAAATCAAATAGGGCAGTGCATCTTCCCTCCCGCAATGATTTCGGGCAGATTACAGAAAAAAGCTGTATAGATCCCGCCGTCAATACTAATATTTTTCCGTCAATGATAACCGAGAACTTTTGGTCATCCTCCTCAAGTGTCACTCGAAATAACCTAGCATGCACATATTATAGCTACAAAGGCAGTATATCCTGTCTGGAACCAAAAGATATCGAGCACCCTTTCCTACTAGTTATTGATAAGTATTGATAATCAGATAGTTACATCTAATATTTCGTCGTTATTAGCGCCTTCTTTAGCATATATAGGATATATTTCTTGATTTTCAAGAGTCCTTTTCGACCTGAAAGCCATACAAGGGACTCCCTCTTGAGCAAGGACGTCAATGCAGGGAATATTTTTGCTTTGAAATTGCATAGACTTACAACCATAGGGGTGTCCGGCCTGCCAAGTTATAAAAAAATGCTGACAATCCTGGCAATTAACTTTATTTTTTATACTCATTAAAGTATTTCCATATGATTGTTGCTATCAGACCAAGGCCAATCAAATACGAAACTATGCTTATTAAATTCAGCCCTTCAAGCACCACTAAGTTAGGCCTCGTCCACACCAAAATCAAAACTGGAAGACCAATTAATAAGTACCATCTAATATATTTACAAACTAAACAGTCATTTTGGTTGGCCATAGTTTCTACCTCATAAAAGAGACAATAATTTTTCCATTAATTGTCATACATGCTCTGCATAGACTTAATCTGACCTGACAAGTACTCTCCAGTATTTTTACTTCGCTGAACAATGGTTTCCATTGCTGCAAATTGTGCGAGATATCTGCTTTTAATTTTTTCCAACCTTTCTTGCAGATCTACTAAATCTTTCTCGTATTTAGACATACTTTCCTTGGCGGAATCTGTTTTGACTCTTATAGTCCCTGAATCTGCGAGGTATCCATCTATAATATTCTGGGCGTCTAATGCCAACCCCTTAGGATTCGAATCAGTAGCAAGTTGATCATTTGTATTCGCAGTTAACATTGTCCTAACATCATCAAGATTATTTTCAATAGCATTGGCATATGTTGTCTCTCTCAAGGAGAGCTTACCACCAAGTTCAGCACTTATCCCCAGGTCTCTAAATGTACTAAAGCCACTTGATGGCGTGGTCGAGTTTAGATCCAAAAGCCCTCTCATACTGCTTAATATTGAATTAACAGAATTTTTTTCATTAGCCAATGACCCTGCTAACTCATCTTCTTCATTCTTTTCCCCGGTTAGATAGGATGCCACATCAATCAATGAATTATAATTAAATATAAAGTCATCTATAGACTCTCTAAGACCCCCAGTATTTGATGAGACAACAACATTTGTTGTACCAGTATTTTTTATGTCTAGCTTAACACCTGGCACAACATCAGTGACAGAATTACTATCTCTATAGACCTGAATGCCATTTACAGTCATATCTAAATCGCTTGACGCCTGCGTGGTTACCTCGCCAAAACTAGCCAAACTGCTTGTAACGTCAAAACTATTGCTTTCCCCTGTTTTTCCCTCTAAAACAATATTGAATGTATTTCCACTGGAATCTAGATTAAGCACCCTTGCCTTGATCCCATTGATATCAGCAGAATTTATAGCGTCGATAATACCTTGAGGTGTATGAGTGCTTATATTTATTACACTTGCCGCACCACCAGAGGGAGACGTTATAGTTATAGAGAAATCTGTATCACTCAAATTTTGTGATAACGAGGTATATTTCTCATTTGTTAAATCGCTAGCATTATTATCTATCATCACAACCTGATTTTTGGCTAGTGATGCAATTACCAAATTTGATGTCCCTGTGATCGCATTTAATTCACTATTTAAAGATACGGAGACACTATCAGGCGCTTGACTAGAAACAGACTTTGACAGCAACTCGTCTTTATTTTGTAATGCGCCAAGTGAGGTCTTCAAATCTGATAACGCTGATTTTAGTGTTCCATAACCTGAAATATTTAACTCTGCCGAAGATTTTTTGTTGGTTACACTATTAATTCTTGGCTGAGTTTCTGCCTCCGCCAAAGTTGTTGCGAGTTCTATTATATCGACGCCAGATCCAGCGCTTAAAGCCTGTGTAATCTTTGTGCCAATATTATTTGTGGAAGAGACTTCAGACATTGATTACTTACTAATTAATATAATTAAATAATGAAAGTTGAGAGACCTTTGAAAAAGTACTCTGGGCCGCCTCCAACGCAAGCATATCGGAAGAAAGCTGCGTTATCGCGCTTGCATAATCGACATCTTGTGCATTAGATAACAAACTTTTATAGATAAGAATCTTATCTTCGGCGATGATCTCTCTCTCCGAGACAAGTTTTTGCCTTATCCCATTTTCAACCATATTCGCACCAAGATTTTTTGCAACTAAGAAAAGCTCTTCGCTACCTCTCTGGATATCGGTTAATGTGTTAGATTTGAGAGCAGCAGCAAAATCTTCCATAACCTTAAACATATCAACATTAGTTGTTACAGCTCCTAAAGCGTCTCTCCTTTCGATCGACCCTGCCAACTTATGCCCAGATATGCTTATCGGAAGCTTGTATCCTCCATCAAGGCTAAGCTTGATTTCTGATTGATTACCTTGATATACCGTTGAACCGTCAGCCTGTTTTACAAAAGGTTTTGTCGTGGTCTTGGTTCCTGAAAAAATGTAATGCCCATTCGAATCTTTCGTATTGGCTAGACCTCGTACATCATCTAAATAACCCTGCACCTCATTTGCAAAAAGGTTTAGCTCGCCCTGACTATATGTTTGGTTGGCCCCAGCGATTGCAATGTCTTGCATTCTTCTAATCATATTTGTCATAGAACTCATTGCAATTTCTTCTTCTGCATAGCCCGCATTGATATTCTTAAGCGTATTTATATAGTCTTCTTGAGCTGAAATCACTGTCGATATTTTTAAAGAGCTAGTTGTTGCTTTAACATCAGTACTGGGTGTAACATTTTTTTTCCCAGTGGATAATTGGGATTGAAGTTCAGCAATCTTTGCCTGCTGATTATTCATGTGTTCATTGAGTGTTTTATAGTACTGGGAAGTTGAAATTTTCATCATTTATACCTTATCGTGAGGCAAGTATGAGCGTTTCAAACATGTCTCTTGCAACCTTAATGATCTGAGCTGCCGCTTGGAAAGACTGTTGATACTTAATTAGATCTGCAGCCTCGCTGTCCAATGTTACACCGGCAGTCGCATCCAATAGAGCAACAGCATCATCCTTAACGGCTTCCAAAGCATCAGAGGAGATGGTCGCAAGCTCATGTTTGTTACTTATTTCGGAGATTAGCGACAGGTATTTCTGCGTTGGCACCTGACTCCCATCAACACCGATATCTCTGACGTTAACCAATTTATTAATGGTTCCATTGTCACCCATGGCACCAGAATTTGAGGTTATACTGAACTCATCACCAGTCGTAGGCGCCTCTCCAAAAATAACTCGCACATCATTCACTAGCACACCATCAGGCCACGCATAATCTTTCTTTGCTAAAATTGTATTTGTAGTCGTATCAGTAATTTGAACCTGTGTTGGTGACAGGAATTTAAGTTTAAAAGGCTGTTCGATAATAACCTCTGGCTTCTTAGCCAAAGTCCCTATGTAATATCTTATATCTAAATCATTTGCTGAGCCGGTAGCATAAATAAGTAAATCATCATCCATTGCACCCTCAGAAATTATGGAGGTTGAAAGGCCAAGCCTACTTAGGTCTTTTGGCGTGCCCTGTCCAGCACCATAGTTTTGAAATTCAAAGTTAATATTATCTCCTATATATTTGACACTACCGACAAATGTTCCATTTATTTCACCTAAAAGATTAAGTGTGTCACCAGCAACTGGACTACCTAAGACAATATTTTCCCCAGCGCTTGACTCAACATTTGAAATCGCAATCTTGTTCTCCCTTCTATCGAAAACGGCCTGCACATTGGTGACACCTGTTTGAGCATTTATTAGTGTCACCAAAGCCTCTAGATTTGCCGGGATACCGGTACCTCCATTGACTATTTCGGTACCGTTTATAGAAAGTTGTCTCGTAAGGTCCAAATCTTCATATGCGTAAATCCGAGTATTTTGACCCTGAGCAGTAACATTTGTATTTGGTGTCTCTGCATTTATCCAAGCTGCAATATCTCTGGCAGATAGAGTAGTTGCATTATTTACATTTAATGCCCCCAAATTATGCCCATTTAATTTTAGAGAGGTCGCAGAAACGAGCGTTTGTACTCCACCAGTATTATTCATCTGGATTGGAAGGCCTGAAGAAACCATAATCTCATCAGAGAAATTGCCAATCTTTATACTCGTATCTTTATATCCATCGACTCCCTGCTTATTTAAATAATTACTCACATATGATGTTCCTGCCTCAATAGACTTAGCGGCATTTAGCCCAGTCACAAATCCAGGATCTAAAACATTACTCCCAAGTAAATGATTATATTCGGATGTAAATAATTGGAGCTGATAATCTTCGGCAATTGGAGGCTGAATGGTTATTTTAAAACTAGTCGCATCTCTAGGAATGAATAATGAAGGTTCAACTGTATTAGTTTTTGTTGTGATGGTCTGCGCAACAGCTAATTTGGAAGATGTATCGAACTGGACGAATTCTTTAAGCGGCTTTATGCGCTGGGAATAAAGAATACTTGGATCGACCTCTTTAGAGTTAGTAATACTACCCTCAACCTGAAGTCTATCCGCTGTCGCAATCTGGTCAGTTTTTTCTAGCAAAACTCTTATATTATCAACACCTCTTTGTGAGGGCTTTATATAAAACTCTTCTGTATTTACTAAATCTTTGGTTACTTCGACCGTCAGTCCCTTAAATGAGAATCCCTTATCATTCTTGGAATTTGGCATTACATAGGTGCGTGTTTCATTGACAAGATCTGTCAACAACCATCTATTATTTGGCTGATCCCACTTAGCTTTTACATTAACATCGGCATTGCCTGTAGGAGCAGTTACCTTTAAGGCGCTTGAAGAAGTGCCATCTGCAACATTAGACGCGACATATTTCGGTGAAAGATCAAATACCAGACCTCCAACATCACCATTATTGTTAAGCCCTTCCTTATGAATATTATTTATAGCAGAAGCCATTCTGCTAACGAGGACATCGAGATCATCCCGTAACTTCTCGAAAATATCATTCCTGAACTGCAGTAAACCTCCTATGGATCCACCGCGCAATTCTCCCACATTAAGATTTTCACCATAAGCATCATAAATTATTGCAATCGGACCACCTGCAACAACAGAAAGGCGGGAATTTAAATTATACGACCTTGAAGTATTGACGAAGGTAAGATTATTACTGCTACCAGCTAATTTCACAGAGGCACGATCCGCGCTATCGACATTGACATCAAGCGAGGCATATTTGGACATCTCAAGCAGAAGATAATCTCTCTGATCGAGTAGGGCAGGTGGGGGGCGTTTGGAAAGTGACGTTTTAGCCAGCTCTTTGTTTACGAGAGCCAAACTTTCTGATAATTTATTTAACTCGTCAAACTCGCTGCTAATTGTGCTCTCAATCTCTAAATTAATTTGTTCAAGCTCTGCACCTATAGATTTACTGCGATCTGCCAGAAATTCAATGGCACCAAGAAACTCTTGTCGAAAAGCTTCCTCTGTTGGATTACTACTTAATTGAGCAACAGCACTGTAGAATCGATTAAATCCAGCACTTAAGCTGCCTTTCTCTGTCCCAAGTAAATCAATGAGTCTATCTGTATATTGAATTAGCGGTTTCTGCTCACTAACCTTGCTATTTGCAACTCTAATGTTCGAGGTTGCAAACTCATCGAACGCTCTAGAGACGCCCTTAGAATTCGAACCTGTACCCAGGTAACTCACACCTTGTAGGACAGGATTATTCTCTTGTGCAGTAATCTCCTGCCTCGAATACCCATCCGAATTAAGATTAGCAATATTATTACTGACAGTTGACAGTGCCTGTCGATAAAGTTCTGTGGCACTGGCACCAATATTTAGAAGATCACTCATGGCGCCTTACTCTGCCTCTGGTATTGAGACGAGCCTACCGCGCTGATCTAGGCTATCTAACCACTCATAGATACCTAGACCTTGCTTTGTAGGAACAATATGCGCCACTTCATCATAAAATAATCCCTGGAAAAGCTTTGTGGAATCATTACTAACGAGATCACTTTCGAAAGGCTCTAAAGCAGCCTGCATCGAGTCGGTAAGCTGTTTGAGAAACATGGATTCAAACTCTGCTGCAACTTTTTTATTTATTTCATCCCTTTGCTCTGTCTGATTTGAGGCACCGCTTAGGCTTCTAAGTCCTGAAAAATCGAGCGCACTTGAGACGAAATTATTTATGGTAGCCATTTAAATCACCACAAGCTCTGCTTTAAGGCTGCCAGCTCTCTTTAATGCCTCAAGAATAGCTATAAGCGCAGAGGGAGACGCGCCTACTTGGTTAATTGCGTCTACGATATCTTGCAGTTCAATGCCAGGCTCAAAAACAAACATATTGCTACTTTCCTCTTCAACCTGGATATTTGCATTCTGCACACCGACAGCCTCACCCTGGCCAAATGCATTTGGCTGTACCACTTCGTTCGTAGCATCAATTCTAACCATGAGTGTCCCATGCGAGACTGCTGCAGCTCCAACCCTAACAGACCGATTAATTACTGCTGTACCTGTTCGAGAGTTTATGACTACCCTCGCGACAGGATCTCCTGGATCTACATTCAAGTTCTCTATATCGCTCAGGAATGAAACCTTTTGACTCATATCTAAAGGACTTCTTACGACCACAGAAACTGAGTCTAATGCGTTTGCTGTACCTGCTCCATATATGTCATTAATACCATTAGCAATTGCATTAGCTGTACTGAAATCAGCATCTCTGACATTTAGAACTATGTTATCTGCGGTCTCGAAGGACGAAGGAATAAGTCTTTCTAAAATAGCTCCATTCGGAATCCTTCCTGATGTAGGCACCCCGATCTCTACACTACTACCTGCAGCATCTACAGATATACCCGTGACCGTGAGCGGACCCTGAGCAAGAGCATATACCTGTCCATCAATACCCCTAAGCTCTGTTAATACTAAATTACCGCCACGCAAACTCTCAGCACTGCCGACCGTTGAAACATTAACGTCAAGCCTCTGTCCCGGTTTGGCGAACGGTGGAACCTCGGCAGTGACAAGCACAGCTGCCAAATTATCTGTTTGAAGAGGTTGTTGTGCGAACTGCTGAGCAAGTCTTATGAGATTATCACCGAAGTCAAATTCAGACACAGGACCGTCTACACTGATACCAAGCCCTGATAGTAAAGACGTAAGACTCTGACCAGTAACCCTTAAATCCCTTCCATCACCTGTGCCTGAAAGGCCACCGACAAGACCGAAACCTATTAATTGATTGCTACGAACTCCAGCAACATCAGCGATATCCTTAATACGATCTGCGTAAATAGGGCACGTCTGAAACACTAAGCAAAGTGTCAGAAAATAATTAAAAATCTTTTTGAATATAGTATTCATAAATTACTCTAAAAAGGCCAAAGTCTATAAAGAAGCCTGGTACCGACCGGCACTTTAGTTGAGTTTGCCAAGGCTCCTACCCCACTATAAGAAAATTGAGCATTAGCGAGTCTTCTAGAGAGCACTGTGTTATTGGGCTGTATATCCTGTGGGCGTACTATCCCTCGAACCTTAATATATTCACTGCCTTCATTGAGTTCAATCTCCTTTTCCCCGAATACTAATAAGTTACCGTTGCTTAAAACCTGCTGAACTACAGCAGAGATACTTCCGTTCAGAGATGCCGACTGGCCGGCTGAACCATTGCCATCAGAACCAATGCTGGATCCCAGATTCTCGATATTCGCCAAATCATTGGCTTCGGTTCCGGCTGGAAAAATTCCTGGCGTAAGGACCCCATTAGAAACTCTTTCTGTAGTCAACCCAGTCACACGTGATGCTTGTGCAGACTCGTCTAATACAACAGTAATAATATCTCCAACATCAAACATACCGGTTGAGTAGGCCCTACCTGCTGGATATAAATTGGCGCCATTATCAAAAATTGACCCGGTCGGCTGGCCCAGCCCAGTTGTTGGCATTGGATCTATAATCTCAAATCCCGCTGCTGGAGAAGTATTTGAAGTGGTCACTGAAGCACAACCAATGACTGAACAAACACTAATCAAAATAATTAATCTAAGCATTTTATGTATCTTCATTATGAAAGGTTAAAGATTATTATTTAAAAATCTGAGCATCCCATCAGCGGCGGCAATCGCTTTAGAATTAATTTCATAAGCCCTTTGGGTCTCAATCATATTGACCATCTCTTCGACCACATTTACATTGGACGCTTCCAAAGCCCCCTGCATCAACATGCCCGCCCCCTGCGCACCAGGAATACCAACAATAGGCTGACCGCTAGCATTAGATTCGGCGTATAGATTTCTTCCAAGAGGGACAAGACCAGCATTATTAACAAATCGAGACAACTGAAGCTGGCCTACCTGGACGGCACCTCCACCCTGTGCCAATTCCACTGTGACTGTTCCATCTCTACCAACATTAATGCTTAACGCGTCCTGAGGAATATTAATCTGGGGGATTGTGGTTTCACCTGAAGATGTAACTAATGCCCCAGCATTATCTAATTTAAAAGATCCATCCCTTGTGTAGGCAATGGTTCCATCAGCCTGCTGAATCCCAAAAAAACCATCGCCAGCAATAGCCAAATCTAAAGAGTTTTCCGTAGAGATCATATTGCCCTGACGATGAATTTTTTCAGTGGCCACAACACGTGTCCCAGTTCCCAGCATCAAACCAGTTGGATTTTCTGCAACGACATCAGCCTGTGAACCAGCCTGCACGATACGCTGATACAGCAAATCCTGAAAATTAGCGCGATCTTTTTTAAATCCAACCGTATTAACATTAGATAGGTTATTGGCAATGACAGTCATTCTTGTAGACTGAGCAGAGAGACCTGTCTTTGCTACCCACATTGAAGCGTCCATCTTAATTCCTCTTCTTTAACTATATCTCTAGGTTACACGCATTAGTTTATTTGCATCTTTATCTAGTTCTTCTACGCTTTTTATAACTTTAATCTGTGTCTCAAATGATCTGTAGTAGTCCATTAACTCGACCAGTACCTCAACAGGCTGCACATTACTGCCCTCCAGAGATCCTGATGTAAGCGAGGTAACTTGTGGTCCTGTGGGAAAATCGCCACCCTGGCCATTTGCTCCAGACTCTTCAAACAACCCATCAGTCCTTCGTTGGAGCTGTGTTGCGGAGGCGTCTCTCAATAGAAGTAAACCAATCTGTTGTGGCGCGACCGCACCTGCACCTGCTAATGCGTTGTTGAAAAAGACTGCACCATCTGGGGCAAACGTAACTGTTCCGCCCTGAGGCACCGTAATCGGTGCCCCACCCTCATCTGATATAAGCTGACCTGTGGATGTCTCTATAAAACCATCTTGTGACACTCTAAGGTCGCCACGCCGTGTAAATGCTAAGTTTCCATCATCTGCAAAAACGCCTAAGACAGTTTGGTCATTTAAGGCAACATCCATCGGGTTATCGGTTTGCATTCGATTTCCCTCAGTAAGATTAATTACATCATTTTGTGTCGCTACCAAAGGCTGAAACCTTGTCTCAAAACCTGGGCCATCAAGCTTCGATGGAATAGATCTTTGCAATAAGGCTCTCTTAAAGCCTACCGTTGAAACATTAGCCAGATCATTTGTTAGCTGAACCCTCTGGACATTCCCAGACGTAGCTTGGCTTAATGATGTATAAATTAACTTATCCATGGATATATCTTTTTTATTAACAGCCCTTTAGTCAATTTAGTTCCTAATGTTAATTATGGCGCTAGTCATAGCGCTGTTGGTTTCAATTGCTTTTGCATTAGCTTGGAAGTTTCGCTGAGCAGAAATTAAATCGACCAACTCATTTGTTAAATCTACATTAGAGCGCTCTCTTGAACCTCCACGGATAGTGCCATATCCGGCAGCGCCTGGTTCGCCAAGACGAGCCTCACCAGAATCTGCAGTGGCTGTCCAAGAAGAATCTCCTATTTGTCTCAAACCTGAGCTGTTAGCAAAGTTAGCAATAATTATCTTGCCTAAAGACTTTTGGGTCCCATTTGAATAGCTGGCTGAAATTAAGCCGTCTTCAGCTATTGCTATACCATTAAGGTCACCCTCTGGACGTCCATTCTGAGATTGCGATATTGCTGCAAATGCTGCGTTATACTGTGTACTACCCTTGTAAGAGATTGATACAGTTGTTCCTGTTGCGATTTCGCTTTCTAGTTCATACGTATCAAGAGGTGAAACTAAGGCACCAGAAGTATCAAAACTGATCTCTCCCCTATCAAGAAAAATGGGTGTCCAGTAGGGAAGATCATTAGCATCAAAATCAGCCGGATCAACACTTTCAGACCACCTGCCTGTCGAAGCATCCTGCCTAACAAAAAGATTGCTACCGGCCAGTTTGTCAGAATCAATCTTGGCGTAGGTCGAAGTTTTTCCAAAAGCTACCGGAACATCTTCAAGGCCCCAGTCTTGGCTACCAATTAATTGAATGAATGATCGAGAGGTTTTGGTTGCTCCAGTTACAACAAGAGCTGTTTTTTCAGCATCGAATCCAACAGTAACATTACTCACTGTCTTTCCATTTGAATCTGCCATGAGGTTTAATTTGTCCTGCATGTGCTCAATAAAAGTGTCGATGTTGTACTGTCCAATATCAAGCTTGACGCTTTGTGTCACGCCATCAATAACTGCTGTCACGGTTCTATTAGCAGCTGTTACATTAAATGCCTGTGTGGTATCAACACCCATCGCAGCGCCAGTCAGAACAGCCGGACTCGAGATCTGTCCTCTAACCGTGGGGATATTATCGACTAGAGATAACGCAGCTTCAGTTTCAATAGCTACGTCTTCTAGTGCACCAGTAGTCTTAAAACCGAATAGATTTCCGGCTAAAGTACCAGCCGCAGTGAAAACAGGAGGATCTGCGCCATCATTTTTTGCTTGTATCTTAATACTTGAAGCATCGCCAGTGGTACCGCTTTTAAAAGTAAAAACCCCGCCACCATATTCAACAACAATACCTGATCTTCTGCTTGCCTGAGCCAGTGCAGTACCATTTCCTAAAACACCAGCCAGCAACTGTTTAGACCCATCTAATGTTAAAGGTGATAAGACAGAACCACCCTCGGCTGCTGTTATATTCGCGTTATTTGCACCAATAGCTGCGCTAAATAACTTATTGCTTGCGACACCTAGGCTTGCAACCCTAATGGTGTCCGGGACAGCACCGGACTGATGAAATACAAATCCCTGATTGGCATAGTCGTACTCAACATCAATATCACTCCAACCAGCACCTATCTGATTAAAATGCTCTGTTAATGCATACGCAATTTGCCAGCCATCTGCAGCAACATCGTTGGTGGCGCCAGTTCCAGACAACCGGAGGCTTGGTGAGCCTGCTCTGGCGTCCTCTGTGTCTAGGATAGTACCAAGGTCTAGATTTAGATTAGTAGTAACACCGGCTGCATTTGTGCGTTTAATTACTAATCTTCCTGGATCTGCCGCATCTGTTGCAGCACCAGTGAGATCAAAAGGCTTGCCGTCACCAAAAGCTCGATTAATTTCGTTTGTTAATTCCTGCGCGATTTCTTTACCAGTCAGCACTTTGTCGCCAAGGACACTGTTAGGCATCAATCTCGTCAAGCTAATATCCCTAGGAATTGAACCATCTACCTCAATTGTAAACATCTTATCTAGGGTGGCACCGGTAAATTCAGCTGAGGTGAAATCAACACCTGCAGAACCATTCGTTAGATTGAGTCCATCACGATAGCTTGAAGAGGTTGGTATAGTTATTTCAGCAGCAGCTGGCTGTGATGGCGTCATAGCCTGCAGATTATCAAGTGAATATTTCCTGTAAGTCGTACCTGCGGTCACAATATACTTGGCACCATCACCGGATGTTTTTGCTAGCTCATCTAATTCGCTCTTTGTCTTAATTTCACCAAACTTATTGATAAAATATTTATCGTTACCGGGTCCGGCAGCTTGAGTAAGTGCAGCGTCAATATTTTCTCCATCAATGGTGACATATGTCTGCCACTTACTAAACGGGCTCTCTTCTGAAGGATTAGAAGTCTTAACATAATAAATGGTCGCAAGTTGCGCTTTACCGTTAGCTCCATAAGTAGTGAATGATGTTGTTTTGTGATACGTCTCGGGTTTTGCTGGATTGAATTTAATAGTAATAGGCTCGGCAGATGAGGGTAAGTTTAGCCCCAGACTTATTTCAGTTGTCGCTTTGAATTCTCCAACAGTAGAACGAGGCACAGTTAGCCCTGTTGTTGCTACCTCAAAATTTGCATTATTAATTGAATCTACCGGGAGTACCTGAACTGTTTGGCCAGCGGAGTTCACAATCTGATTTTGATCATTAAGCATGAATCCGCCGTTTCTTGTATAGATTTCAGCACCATCAGTTGTCTTTAACTTGAAATAACCATCACCTACAACAGCAAGATCCAAAGCGTTTGTAGAGAATTCTACGTTACCTTGGCTATGCTCTTGAACTATACCGCGCAGGGCAACACCTGAGCCGGTTACAGAGTCAGCGCGCTGTAAAGGTGTGCTTGAAAAAATATCCCCAAAAGCAGCATCCGACCGTTTAAATCCCTGAGTCCCAGCATTAGCTATATTATTAGACGTAACGGAAAGTTCCGTGGTGGCTGCGTTTAATCCTGTTAAAGATGTATAGAATGACATTTTTTACTCCTATTTAACTTCCAACTTTTGTTATATCTGAAACGTTTAACTGGCTTCCATCTGTGAGATCTACCATCATTTCACCTGATTTTTCATCCCAACTTACAGATTTAATCGTCTGCTGATTAATCAAAGGGACGACCTGAGACTCTCCATTTTTTTCAACGAGCAGTTCAACTTGGTAGGTGCCTGAAGGCGAGGGTTGCCCTTTAAGATCTTTCCCGTCCCATGTAATTTTCATGTCACCAGCAGGTAGATTTTCAAATATTTGCCTATAAACAAGCTCACCCGTTGACGGATTAGTTACGCTAAATACCCCTTTAGGTGATGGGTAAATAAGGTTTCCTTTTGAGGTACTATTTTTACCTTGCTCAATATCCATTAGGCCACTCACTCTATCTATAGATTTTCCAATCAGTGAAGATCCAGTAACGAACTTATCAGCTCGCGAATCATTAGCCATTTGTTCAATAGAAGTCCTCATTGCAGTCATCGCTTCTAAAGATGAAAATTGTGCCAGTTGAGAGACAAAAGCCTCATTTTCCATTGGATCAAGAGGGTTTTGGTTTTTTAGCTGAGTAGTAAAGAGTTGCAAAAAGGCATTTCTATCTAGCTGTTCAGATTTCTCAACTAGTTTTGCCTGCTGCTCTTCATATTGTGCAGTAGTCATAATATTCGCGGGTAAACTAGAAATCTCTGAAGGCACTTTAAATTTCCTCTTGTTTTAGACTTTAATGAGATCAAGGGTACGACTAAGTAAATCTTTAGCCGTATTAATAACTTCTACATTATTTTGGTATGCACGAGATGCATCTAACATGTCTATAAGCTCCTCAATTTCCTTAACATTGGAAGCAAATACATATCCATCTTCGTCTGCCAGAGCATTTCCAGGCTCATATATTTTTTCTATTGGTTTTAGATCGTTCACTATTCTGTCAACCCTCACTCCACCTTGTAACTCCATGTTGTTAGGGCCAAGATCATCGGGAAGCATTGTTGCAAAAACGGGTCTTTGTGCACGAAACGCTGAATTTTCGGTACCAGATACAACACCAGCATTTGCTAAATTACTTGCAGTTGCATTCATTCGAACAAGCTGGGCATTTAGACCTGTTCCACCTATCGACATAATTTTTTCAAATGACATTGTTATTCACCTTTTAATACTTTCTTCAAGCCTGATATTTTGCTTTCCATAAATTGTAAGCTGGCCTGGTAATCTATAACCGCTTTACTGTATTTTGCTTGTTCAACGCCAATTTCAACGGTGTTGTTATCAAGACTCGGTGAAAGTGGGACTGTATAATTTATGCCTGAATCAAAATCCATCCACTTAGGCATATTTTGATAACCTATGTGAGAGGGATTGCTTGCAGAAATTTCTATCTGCTGTACATTTTTCTCGACCCTTCCAAAAGATTTTTCAAGCAATGCACTAAAATTTAAGTCTTTTGCCTTAAAGCCTGGAGTGGATGCGTTTGCTATATTAGATGAAATAACTTCTAGCCTCTTTGTCTTTAATGACATAGCAGCTTGGTTAAACTCAAAATATTTGTCTAATGTTTGTGGCATCTTTACTGTCTAATGAAAAAATATATACGTATTACTAAGCAGAAAGCGTGCCAGAATTATTGATAGTACAAAATATTTTTAATTAGCATAATATTCAGTAACTTATGTCGTATAAATAATTTTTGATTGAAAATCTTTATTTAAATAACGATAAGCATGAAGCTAATGTGGCAACGTTAATTTTGAAAGCGGCATAAGTGGCAAGAAGTATATTTGGCAAGATATATAATATGGATTACCATAATCATATGAATAAAAGCTCGTCACGAAATTTTCAATTTATTTTTTTATACCTTTTGATTTGTATTGTATTTTTCAAATCCGGCAGTCTTGAGGCGCAAGATTTTGGCTCGGAAAGCCAAAGTAAAGAGATACTAGTCGAAACAATTAAAGATTGGATATCTAAAAAAGAGAATGTTGAAAAGGAATCTATCACTATATTTGCTGACGATAGGCGTTTCAAAGTTCCTCCATGTAAGAATAATTTTTCTGTTCAATACGCTTTTGGTACAAAAAATACTGTCACAACAGCATGTGAGGAAACAAATTGGAAAGCTTCAATAAGAGTCAGGGTAGATGTAAGTAGAAACGCTCTGGTTTACGAAAGTGATTTTAAGGTAGGACATGTAATTACTACTGCTGATCTTATAGAAGTTGAAATTGATAACACTATTAGGTCTGTAGTAAGTAAAAACTATTCTGATCAGAGTAATGATTTTGTTGGTAAAATGCTGAAAGTTAATGTTACTAATGGACAAATACTTGATAAGAATCATTTTGAAGAAAACACTATTGTTTACGTTGCTCGCAGCTTTATCCCAGAAAATACAGTAATAACTGAAGATTATATAATTGCGGAAAGCGCAGCAAATTCTATCGTTTCAATAAATGAGAGATTTGAAAAAAACACAATGCTGGGAAAGACGACCAGAAAGAATATAGAAAAAGGCGAGAGGCTCAATCTGGCTAGCTTCAGTGCGATTTACCAGGCAGTAGTAGTAAACAAGATAGTTGAAAGAGGTCAAAAATTAGACGCGAATAATTCAAGCGTGTTAGAGGTTTTTGAAAAGCCAACACCAAATACAGTTACAGATAAAAGTATGATAGAACGTGCTATAACGATCAGGAGGCTTCTACCTGGCTCAGTTGTTAGATTTTCTGATTTACATGTTTCCCCGCATGTCTCAAAAGGTACTACAGCGACTTTGTATTTTACAATGGAAAAGCTATCTGTAAGACTAGAAGTTATAGTTATGGAGGATGGATATATAGGGGATACAGTAAAAGTGAGAAATGAAGAGTCTGGTGAAGAAATGTTTGCTACGGTCACAGACGAAGGTAAAGTAGCAATTAATTGAAATATAAAATTAAAGTATTAAGCTACTCGGTCGATATTATTAAAGATTAACAAATAAAACATACTTTTTACTACATATAGTGGATAAACCTAATGTCGAACACAATAAACAGTAACGTAGAGAGG
>Ga0181568_10001264_pt1 | contig 23321 bp, 21 predicted proteins | sample 101ome_20_FD_133758 | JGI IMG/M metagenome (GOLD analysis project Ga0181568, IMG submission 133758) | Coastal salt marsh microbial communities from the Groves Creek Marsh, Skidaway Island, Georgia - 101404AT metaG (megahit assembly) | ecosystem: Environmental > Aquatic > Marine > Intertidal...
CTAACTGACTTGGGAGTTTAATATGGGAATCCCAATAGTCTATTTTAGAAGCAGTTCTTTTAACTCGCATAGAACTTGTGAAATGCAATTTTATACAGAATATGTTTTAGGGTTAAGAGGTGATGGAAACAAGAAAGCAGATAAAGGAACAATTACTCATAAAATTTTAGAGATAACTGCTTTATGTAAGAAGGCATCTCAAGAAGGAATTAAAGTAATTGATGATGAAGATATTGGAGAAGTCTTTACTGATAATTATGATCCAGAATATCTTAATAGTATTGCAGCTAGGGTATATGAACATTATATAAAAATATTTGATTATCATGTTGGTAAAAAGGCATGGACAAATAAAGATTTTGAAGACTGCGTTAGTTGGGCATGGAAAGCCTTAAAGTATAGAAAAGGAATGTTTGATCCTAGAAATAGAGATGTTGTTGATGCAGAGCCTCACTTTGATTTTGAAATTGATAAACCTTGGGCAAAGTATAATTATGAAGAACATGGACTGTCTGGTAATTTAGCATTAAAAGGGACTATAGATTTAATAGCTGATTTAGGTGATGGTGTCTATGAAGTTATTGATTGGAAAACTGGACAAAGAAAAGACTGGGCAACAGGAAAAGAATATACTCAAGAAAATCTGTTTGACAATCCTCAATTAAGACTGTATCATTATGCTTGTAAACATATGTATCCAGATGTTGAGACATTTCTAATGTCAATCTACTTTATCAATCAAGGAGGTCCATTTACGGTGCATTACCAAGATTCTGATTTAGAAAGAACAGAAGAAATAATTCGTAAAAGATTTGAATATATCAGAGATACAAAAGAGCCAAAAACTATTCCAGAAGTAAATCCAAAGCAAGGATTTTTCTGTAAATATTTATGTCATTGTGGAATGACTAGCTTTGAAGATTCTAAAAACGTATTGCCTATTGTAGAAAAAAGACCAGGGCAAAGAACAAAATATGGTGAGATTATGACAAAATGTGAACAAATTAGATATATGATTAAAAAGAATGGAATTGAATGGGTTACTGAAAATTATATTCATCCAGATCATACTCATGGAAGATATGGTTCTGGTGGGGGAAAGGTTCAAGACTAATGCTAGAAGTAAAAATAACAAAAGATATTATTAAAAATTCTTGTCAAAAAGCTTTTGAAAAAGGATTAATAAAATCATCAGTAGATTATTTTACAATAAAAGATCTAATAGGATTAGAAATAGTTAAGTCTATATTAGAATGTTCAGAAAAAGAAAATAAAGATTACCATTTAATCTGTGAAGAAAATTCCTATAGAGTAAAAACAGATATAACTAAAACTGAACCAAAACCTTATCACGAATGTATAGTTAAAAGCTATAATTCTAGAAAAAAATTTGATAGGTATATTTTTGTCAGAGTACAATTTATTAACGATGTTCCAAAAAGAGCATGGATTGCTGGATGGATTGATAAAAAAGACTATTTTAAGAAATCAATTAATCTGAAAAAAGGTGAAGTTGATGAATCAAATGGTATGGAAATTAAGTTTAACTGTTGCAAAATAAAGATAGAGGAATTAAATGAAATACACCCCATTGCATGTACATAGTGAGTATTCACTACTTGATGGACTTAGCAAGTGCAATGAAATATCAGATAGAATAGAAGAAATAGGTTCTACTTCTTGTGCATTAACGGATCATGGAAATGTAAGCGGCGCTGTTGATTTTTCAAATGAATTAAGATCATCAGGCTTTCAACCATTGTTGGGTTGTGAAATGTACATTTGCAATGGTCTTGTTACTGAAAAAGTTAAAGATAACAGAAAATTAAATCATCAAGTTATTATAGCTAAAAATGCAAAGGGGTGGAACGACCTATTATCCTTGGTTTCTATCTCTAATAAAAAAGAACACTTTTATCATAAGCCAAGGATTGATACTGATATCTTGGCTTGCGTTGCTTCACAAAAGAACTTAGTTTCATTTAGCGGTCACTTAGGCTCTACATTAGCCAATGCAATAACAGAAGGCGAAAGACTAGATCCTGACTGGATGAAAAAGGGTGTTGCAAAAGCTAAACATTTAGAGTTGATGTTTGGTAAAGGAAATTTCTTTATTGAAATTCAATTGATCGACTCAAAGATTAATAAATTTGCTGGTACAGTAGCCAATGCTCTTAGGGAAATTTCTAAAATCACTAATATACCTTGTGTTGCAACTCCTGATGCTCATTATTGCAGGAGAGAAGACGCAGAGGACCAAAGAGTTCTCTTATGCACTGCTCTAAAAAAGACTATAAGCCAAGTGCAAAGAGAATTAAAAAGTGGTGCAGCAAGCAATGTTTTGAAAACTTCATTTTTGTCTAATAATTATCATATACCATCTTATGATGATATGAAAGTATTTCATACCGACGAAGAACTTCAAAATACAAATCTTATTTTGGATATGTGTGAAGATTATGATATTACAAAATCTCCACAACCTCCAGAATTTAAATGTCCTGGCAATATGAATCCAGAAGAATATTTAAGAAAATTATGCAGAGATGGTTGGAAAAAAAAGATGATAAACATAGATAATAAATCTAAGGAATTTTCTGAATATGGAGCAAGAGTTAATAACGAATTAGATATATTTACATCTATCGGTTTATCAAGCTATTTTTTAATTGTAGACGATATTCTTCAATTCGTAAGAAGCAAGGGTTATATAACTGGTCCCGGTAGAGGAAGTGCTGCTGGATGTATGGTTTCTAATCTTTTGAGTATCACACAGGTAGATCCTATACCATATAATCTAATCTTTGAAAGATTTTATAATGCGGGTAGAAATGCCCCTGGTAAAATATCCTGGCCTGATATCGACTTCGATATTCCTAAAGCCGCTAGAGAAGAAACAATTGAATATATTAAAAATAAATATGGCGAAGAAAATGTTGCCCAAATTATTACATTCCAAAAATTAAAAGGTAAGGCAGCATTAACTAGAACTATGGCGGCGAGAGGAAATATTAGTTTTGAAGAACAAAAGGCAATTACAAAGTGTCTGCCTGAGCCAGCAAGTGTTTCAGACGAACTGCAAGATATCGAAGAAGAATATGGATATTCATCAAGTATTATTTGGGCATTAGAAAATACTCCAGATAAATTAAAGAACTGGTGCTACTTAGGGAAGGATAATAAACTAGAGGGGAGATTCGCAAAGATATTTGAGCAAGCTATTCGTATAGAGCATACTAAAATTATTGCAGGAAAACACGCTGCTGGAATTGTTGTTTCTAATGATCCAATTAGCAAGTCTTGCCCAATGGTTTTAGATAATAAAGGAAAAGGAATGTTGGCTGGTTTTGAAGGTCCAAGCTGTGAGGAAGTTGGACTTTTAAAATTAGACTGTTTAGCAATTAGAGGGTTAGATAAAGTTATGGATGTTGTAAACATAGTTAGTGGAGAATAAATGAATATAAATAAAAGGGAGAATAAATATGCCTAAAAATACTAGATGGATTATTTGTTTTGATTTTGAAACGGACTCTCCAGACCGAGAAACGTGTAATCCTGTCCAACTAGCCGCTGTACCTATTGATCCAGAAACTTTAGAAGTAAAAAAAGATCAATCATTTAATATTGTTATCAAACCAGATGGTATCAATAAAAAAGAATATTTAACAGATGAGCGAGAAAAAACAATTCAATGGCACGCAGATAACTATGGCGTGTCTTTTGAAGAAATATTAGACAAATGGAAAACAGGAGTTACAGAAAAAGTCGCATGGAAAAACTTTTCTACATGGTGTTCAAAATATACAGTTGATAAAAAACCTGGGCAATGGTTCCCTCAACCAATTCCCGCAGGGTATAATATTACAGGGTTTGATATTCCCATAGCTAAAAGACTTTGTGAAAAACATAAAATTAAAATGCCATTTTCAGAAGTCACTAAGCTAGATGCTATGGATAATTTGTTCTGGTGGTTTGAAAACCTTGAAGAACCGTTCGATTATAAGATGGATACTTGGAGAAAGTTTTTTGGCATGAAAGCTACAGGAGTGGCTCATGATGCCTTAGTTGACGTTCTTGAAGAAGCTGCTATAATTACTAGGTTTATGAAATTTCATAGAAAACAATCTTCTGTTGACAAATTTAAAAATAGTTTTTCTGGAATAGAATTATGATTGAATTCCCATGTGGATGTAAATTTGAAAAAAATGATAAGGGATTGCCTGTATTTAATCCTAACATTGAAGATATGCCATTAGACTGTGATAGAACATGGGATATGATATGTGAAGGAAATACAAAAGGTGTTTTTCAGCTTGAGTCTCAACTTGGACAAAGCAAAGCTAAAGAAGTAAAACCAAGAAGTATTGAAGAACTTTCAGATCTTATTGCTATCATTAGGCCGGGGTGCGGCGATGCTATTGTTGATGGTAAATCATTAACTCAGCATTATATTGATAGAAAATCTAAAAAAGACCCTGTTGAATATTTCCATAACGACCTAGAACCTGTTCTTAAAAGCACATATGGCATTCTGGTTTATCAGGAACAGGCTATGCAGATTGCACAACTAGTTGCAGGATTCTCTTTGCAGCAAGCAGACAATCTTAGAAAGGCTATTGGTAAGAAAAAGGTTGACCTCATGGCTCAAGTTAAGAAAGAGTTTTTTACAGGAGCAAAAGAGGTAGGAAAGTTTACAGAGGAAGAAGCAGAGGAAATTTTTAGCTGGATTGAAAAATCGCAAAAATATTCATTCAACAAAAGTCATAGTATTAGCTATGCTTACAATGGATATCAAACAGCTTATGCAAAAGCACATTTTCCCAGAGCATTTTTTACTTCTTATTTAAGACATGCTGACGGTAAACCAAAACCGTTTGATGAAATAAGCGAATTAGTTAATAATGCTAGAATAATGGATATTGATATTATTCCTCCTTCTATCAAGAATTTAAGTGCTAAATTTAAATTGATTGATAATAAACCAACATTTGGAATCGTTAATGTAAAAAATGTTGGGCAAAGCGTTTACGACCAACTCCACGGCTACATTACCACTAATAATATTAATGTAGCTGAAATGGAATGGGAAGAATTTTTAATGAGGCTTGGAAGATTTATTAAATCAAATTCATTTGAGTCTATGATTAAAGCTGGTGTTTTTGATTGTTATGGACTACATAGGTCAAAGATGCTTTATGACTTTAATATTTATAAAGAAATTAAAGATAGAGACAAGAAGTTTTTATCAGAAGATAAGTCTAAGACTTTTAAAGAGGGACTAGAAAGACTTATTGATGATATTAAGATTAGAAGAAGAACTGCATGGACAGATAAAAATATAGATTTTATTAAAAGCTCTATTATAAGTCTTGAGTCTCCACCATATGAACTTATTGATAAATGGTCTTGGAGAGCAAAACAAGAAAGAGATCTTCTTGGTATCGAGCTTACTTGCTCAGAAATTGATGAATATGATATCATTGATGCTAATTGTACTTGCAGAGAATATATTAAAGGATTTGAATGTAAAACAATAGCTATTGCTGCACAAGTAACAGATATTAGAGAATGGAAAATAAAAGGAGGTCCAAATAAAGGCACTGTAATGGCTTTTCTAAAAATCAGTGATAATACATGCTGTTTAGATAGTGTCACAGTTTTTTCAGAAGATTGGAAAGTAATAAAAGATAAGGTTTCTATTGGAAAAATATTATTGTTTAGAGGAAATAGAGACAAAAAGAAAGGAAGTTTTTTATTAAAAAGTGTACAAAAATTGAATCAATGCATATAATAAGGATAAATGAATGGATGAATTAATAGAAGAAAACATGGGTTTGGTAGCTAAGATTGTAAATTCTTTTCAACCTAAAAATTATACAGAACGTCAAGATTATATGGATGCTGGAAGAATAGGTTTATGGAAAGCTTTAAAAAAATACGACATAAAATCTGGAAATGTCATATCTACATATGCTTGGCGACCAATCAGGTGGTCTATAATAAGAGAAATAAAGAATTATAATAAACATAAAAATATATCTTTGCAAGACGTTTCTGATAAATTTTATTCAAGAAATCTTGATAATGAATTATGGGAATGTTATACTAATGAAATGACAAGAGATGAAAAACTGATATTAAGTTTAAGGGTAGAAGGATATAAATTTAGAGAAATTTGTAATATCTTAGATCAGTCTTCTTCTTCTGTAAAAAATAAATTTTACAACTTAGTAAAAAAATTGAGAAAAGCAAACTGTAATGAATAGAAAAAAAAGAATACTCTTTGTAACAGAGTCACACAAACTAGCTTCTGGATTTGGGACATATTCAAAAGAAGTTATAAGTCGGCTTCATGAAACAAATAAATATGAAATATTAGAATTAGCATGTTATTCAAAAAGCTCTGATTTTAAAGATTCTAAATGGAAAGTTGTTGGAGTAGCTCCAGAGCATAATGAAAAAGAATATGGAGAACAGCATAAACAGCCGATAGTTCAATGGGGTGTTTTAAAATTCGATGAGATTTGCGTTCAATTTCAACCAGATATAGTTGCTACATATCGTGACCCCTGGATGGATTCCTATATAGCAGACAGTGTGTTGCTGCCATTTTTTAATTGGGTCTGGATGCCCACAATAGATAGCGCGCCACAAAAAACAGATTGGATATATAATCTTTTTAATAGATGTGATACTCTTTTGGCCTATTCAGAATATGGAATAAGAACTCTTAAAAATCAAACAGATGGAAGATTGGCTCCTGTAGATTGTGCTTACCCAGGAGTTAATAAAAATGAACTTGATATTATTCCTAATAAAGGAAAACATAAAAAATCTTTTGGTCTTCCAGAAGATAGTATTATTTTTGGGACAGTAATGAGAAACCAAAAACGTAAGATGTTTCCTGAACTAATGAAAACATTTAATGAGTTTTTAAAAACAAGTCCCGTAGAGATTTCTAACAAATCATACTTGTATATACATACCAGCTATCCAGAAAAAATGGGATGGGAGTTTTCAGATTTAATTACAGAGTTTGGATTAGGATCAAAAATTTTATGTACATATAAATGCAGGTTATGTAATCATTATTTTAGTTCTATATATAAAGACGCGATGACAGTTTGTAAAAGATGTGGAAATAAATCTTGTGTATTCCCAGGCGTTTCTGATGGAATTGAACATAAAGATTTAATTAATATTTACAATCTAATGGACCTATATATTCAATATGCAATTTGTGAAGGTTTTGGTATGCCTCAAGTGGAAGCTGCTGCATGTGGTGTCCCTATAGCCTCTATAGATTATTCTGCTATGGAAGATATAGTATTAAGTACCGATGGGTTTCCTATATCGCCAAATCTTTATAGGGAAATTGAAACTAATGCTGATAGATCAGGACCAAATAATGAAAGACTATTAAAAATAATGAAAGACTTTGTTAAAATAAGTCCTGATAAAATAAAACAAAAAAGACTTAGAACTAGATCATTATGTGTAGAAAAATACGATTGGGATAAAACAGCTAAGGTATGGGAAAAATGGTTTGATTTAACAACCAATAAAAAACTGCCTTGGAATTTTAAACAGTTAATAAAACAAATACCAAGTGATTATCCTAAAAACTTAAATAATGTTCAGTTTATGGAATGGATATTTTCAGAGTTATTGCAAGACCAATATCATCTTTACAATTATAAAATGATGCAATATATAAAATCATTAAATTTAGAAGTAAGGATTTTTGACAAGACTCTAGATAGAATTACACAGGAATCTGTGTTTCAGGAATTTAAAAATCAAGCTATAAAAAGATTTAATATAGATCAATTGAGACTTAAATTAACAAATAATTCTGGAGATATTAAATGAGCGTTTTATATATTGGACCCTATAGACAAACTGATTCATGGGGGAAAATAAGCAAAGCTTTCTTAGACACTTTAGTTTTTTGTAGTAAAGACAAGAAAGAAATATCATGCAGAAATATATGGTATAATCATTCTATTGATTCGATAATTAATGGAGAAATATTTACATTTGAAAAAAGAAAAGTTTCAAATCCTGAAATATTAATACAGCATGGAATACCAAACAATCTAGTTTATAATGGTAAATTCAAAAAAAATATAGCGATAACTTCTGTTGAGCATAATATTAAAAATACCGGATGGGTTACAAGCTTAAATTTATTTGATACGATTGCAGTGTTTTCTGAACATGAGAAACAGATATTAAGAGACTCTGGAGTAAAAACAGAAATTTTTAATTTCGATACATATCCAGTTGGTCTTACAAACATCCAACATAAAAATTTAGATATACAGCTAAAAGATAAAAAAACATTCTATACAGCAGTATCCACAAAGAATAGCAGTAGCGTAAATCAAATATTATCTGCTTACTATTCTACATTTACTTCATTAGATAATGTTGCTTTAATTTTATATTCAAAAGATAAAGACCTAGCAAGTTATATAAATGACTTTAAAGAAAAAATGAATTTATATTCATCTAAAAAACTTTATCCAATGATAGTAATAATTCCTAGTGAAAACGAAATAGACTGGTCACATAAATTCTCAGACTTCTACATAAACGTAAGTTTTAACTCCAAGCCAGATATCAATTTTTTAAAGTCTTTGCATCAAAATAAAATTTGTTTATGTTTAGACAATATAAAAGTATTAGATGATTATGACTACTATGTTAAGTCGTATTATGAACTGTCCGTAAATAATAATGAAAGTAATTTTTATAAACATGACAACTATTTCACGATACCATCTTCTGCTGATTTAAGCAAAAAAATGAAAATGGCTTTTGATGGATATAGAATAAAAGAAAATAAATCATTATTGTCTGATTGCTCGCTAAAAATTCATAAATCATTTATTGATAAGGTTGAAAAGTTAATATGTACATAGAAAAAATTATAGAAAATGCAATTGCTGATAATCTTGACAGAAGACTGAATATACTAATAATAAATGAATATGAAGATGAATATGTTAATAGCTTGTGTAGTACCCTGAATCATAATTTTTATTTATTTAATAACCTAGATGGAAATCCACAATGGTTTAATCCTCAAATAAAACCATACAATTTAAATTTTATTAAAGATATCAATAATATAGAATTTAAATTCTTAGACTTAATTTTAACTTTTAGAAGAAGTGAGTCTTATGATTTAGCAAAAAAGATTTCTATGCAACTCAACATTAACTTGATTTGTATTGATGACTGTAGTTCTACTATATGTCATCGAAGACTTTTTAAAACACCTAAACAACTCTCTACAGAACAATGTATAAAAAAACATGGACTGATTAATATTCATCATAATAATTTAGTTATGAAATCATGGACTTATGGAGAAGAATCAATCAATATGATTATTCCTCCACCAATTCCACAAAGAATAGATGTTAAAAATCCTTTATCTATTTTTGTAGACCCTAAAATACCAGACTCTTATCTTTTATCAATAGGATTAAATAAGGAATTTATTACAAAAGATATTAATCAAGCAATGATTTACCTTCATCTATTTAATAATATTGACCATCTTTTATTGACCTGTATGAACTCATCAATACCAGTCATAATCCCTAACTTTTCAAAAGAAGATTTCTTTGATTTAGAGTATTTATTAAAAAATGGAATTATAATTGGGTTGCCTGACGAGCTACCAAATGTAATAAAAGATTATGATACATGTAAACATATCTATGAACTCGCAATTCAAAAAAATGTAGTGGAAAGAGCAAAACATTTTGTAAATAGTTATTGTTGTGAAACAAATACATTTGCAAAACTATGGGAAAATACTTTAAGATATGCTTCTGAAACAAATTACATAAGAGGATACTAATGATTGAAAAAAATATTAGAATAACTAATCAAAAACAAAATCATAACGACATAGATGCAATTGAAGTATTTAATGTCCCAGATTCATTTTTTACTGAAATATATGTTGACAAAATCTTAGAATATCAAGACAAGAATTTTTTGAATGTTGTTTGTAGTAAACTAAGAATTAATGGTAAAATAAGGATTTGCGGAATTGATATTTTAGATGTTTGTAGAAAAATTTTACATGAAGATTATCCTTACTCAAATGAATACTTGTCAAATAGTAAGTCTTTTTATACAGTTTTAGAATTAAAAGAATTTTTTGAAACGAAGGGATGGAAAATAAACTTTATGAATGTTAATAATTCAGTTTTTAATATCGAAGCAACAAGGAACGTATAATGGAACCTGTAGAATTAAATCAAGTACATACATGTTGTAGAAACTGTGTTTTTTCTATAATCAAAGAAGGAAAACAGACAGGTTGTGATTTAAATAAATTACAAGATTATGAAAATGCAGATGTGGAAGTATTAGACCTTGAGCATTCAAATGGAAACACTTATAAAGTAATCAACGGTAGACTTTGTTTATTTTATAGACACCCAGAGTTAATGGAAAAATATTCTGATAAAAATTGGAAAAAATTAGTGGAGCTACAAACAAGAGTTTCATATCAAGTTATGCTTGTATTAGAAAAAGATTCAGTATATCAAGATCTAAAATCAGCTTTAAATCAATTGAATAGTCAAGAATTTAAACCTTCTCTGGTCACAGTAATAAACAAACAATATGTTCCTTATGTAGAATCAAATGGAGAAAAATTTATAAAACCTAGTGAAATATTAGAATTGCTACATTCATACTCTTTCCATCAGTATTCACTAAAAAATGTTTATGACAATACGCTTTCAGATAGAGATTTAATAGATATAACTTTTGACGGAAATAAAGAAAAGCCGTATCCATTTTATGTCGCATTTAACACTAATTTTAACATACCAGATACCTTTAGTAAAAATTTAAATGATGCTATCCTTATTAATATGAAACAGCTTGGTTTTGCAAAACCAGTAGATAATATAAATGGTATGATTGTTAGTAAAGTCGCTCATGAAAAACATGGAGGAAACTCATTTCGTATTAATTTAGAAGACAAGATATTAAAGTATGAAACTGGTGCTAGTAAATTTATTTTTGAGGCGACTGATATATGTCCAAATTTGAAGTGATAATTAATACACAGCAAGACAATAATGCTAAGTGGGAAGAAATTCCAAGGGACACATTAGTATGTATAATTAAGAATGAAGTTTTTATTAAAGATTCTTATTATGACATAGTTAATAAAATAATGGATGATGACAATAAGATTATGTTAACAACAGATGTTTTATTGCAAAATGAATTTAACGAATATTACATTCAAAGATTAGAAGATAAGTATATTGATTCATTCCCATACTTTTTGAAAAAAACAGATAGTGCAAACCCTTTTAATCCTAATGTGATAGGTCAAATTCAAACAAATCTAAGCAACAAATTAATAGAACATTTATCAGAGCCTGTATTTACATATGCCAAGAAGATACTCTAGAAATATAAAACAAGATCTAAATTTTTCAGAATTAGATATCATAATTCCCGCCGCTGGCTTGGGAAAAAGGATGAAGTCTTATGGAACAAAATCCTTAATAAAAGTCTATAAAGAAAAAACAATATTAGATTTACAATTAGAAAAGATAAATAAAATTTTCCCCAAAGCAAACATAATATTAATAACAGGATTTAAATCTGATGAATTAATGGAAAATTCTCCAGATAATATTGTTAAAATTGAAAATGAATCATACCATTCAACCAACGTAGCAAGATCTATTGGTATTGGACTAAGAGCTTCAAAAAATAACGTTCTAGTAATATACGGAGACTTGGTATTTAATAATCAATGTTTAGAATGTATTAGATTTAATCATTCTGGAATTGTTGCATCAAAGAACTTAATGAAAAAAAATGAGGTGGGATGTACTGTAAATAATAAACTTGCAGTGGAAAATATGATGTATGACTTAGAAGTTAAATGGGGGCAAATATCATTCTTTAAGGGTTACGAATTAAAACTATTAAAAAAAATATGTTGGAATCCAAATAACTATAACTTGTTTGGTTTTGAAGTTATAAACAATATCATTAATTACGGTGGATCAATGAATGTTTTTAATGATAAAGATGCTAAGGTAATTGATATTGACAGTTATAAAGACATAGAATTAGTAAAAGGAATAATATGAGAATATATTTTACTGCTACAGATAATCCAAAAATAATTGGATTCGCACAAGCAATAGAAAAACTAATAAATGAGGCATTTTTTGTAAATTTTAAAATACAAAATATATTTGACTTTATAGAATTATCTAAACCGGACTTGTTATTCGTTGATAGCTCTAGCTTAGATTATGTATACATAGATTATGTGAAACAAGAAAATCCAAATATAAAAATATGTTTAATAAAAGATAAACCAACAGATCCAAAACTTGACCACTTTTTCGATTACATTATAAATATCTTTAATGAAAGACAAGATAACTTTATGCCTTTCTTACATAATGATGTAATGATTACGGATGAAGGAAAATTTGATAAAAAATTTGATTCAGATTTTATCTTTATTTCAAATTCATTAAAGACAAGTATGGACATAAAAAATATTTTAAACTTAATCGGAGACAACTTCAATTTAAAAATTGTTGGCAAATACAAGATTGACTCTCCATACTATATTGGGAATATTGATGAAGCAGATTACAATAATATTTTCAAGTCTACAGCAGGCATAATATCATTAAATGATGAATGGGATATGACATGTAAATCATCAAATGTTTTGCCTATTTCATTTAATATTGATAATGACAAAGAAAAATATCAATGGAGCAATACAAAAGAATTATTTTCGATCTGTAAAAATGTAGTCAATAAAACAGAACAATTTAAAATTGAAAAAAATATTAAGACCTATAGAGGTTATGCTAAAACTATTATAGAGGAAATGAAATTATGAAAGAAATAGGAGTGATAGTAAACTCATTAGAAGAAAATATTAATTCATATAATATAGTAAAATGCTTGAATGAATTATCAAAAACAAATAGATGTTGTTTATTCTTAATAGAAAATACAAAAAGTAAATTAATTGCAGATGCTAATTTTACTATTCTTCAAGCAGAATCTTTGTTTTCATTTAGAGGACACCTGATAGCTACCTCACTATTCAATGTTCAATGCTGTTTAAATTCTTTATGTGCTTTTAAAAAGTATTTATATTTAAACAAATTAGAATGGATGAATTTAGAAAATTTTAACAATGAACAAATAAGCAATATATTTTTTAATGAAGAAATGAATATTATATCAAAAAGTTCTTCATATAGCGAAATACTAACAAAATTATTCAAACCAACAATTGGAACAGTATACAATTGGAATCCAGATGAATTATTAAAGGTGATAGAATGAGTAAAGAAAAATTTTTTACTGATCTTTCTTCTATAAGAAAAGCCTATTATGAAAAGCACTATCATGAAGATAAAAAAAGTTGGAGTGAGATAGCAAAAATGCTAGAAACATATCCAAATAAAGTAAAAAGAGATGCTAAGAAACTAGGAATAAAATCTAGAGATAAATCAGAAGCTCAAAAAATAGCATTAAAAGAAGGAAGAACAAAACATCCAACACAAGGAAAGAAACATTCAGATGAAACCAAATTTAAAATAAGTGAAAGTCAAGGTGCAGTTTGGGATTCGATGAATGAATCGGAACTAGAATACAGGTCTGAAATTGCCAGAAAATGCTGGGATAAAAAAACAGACGAGGAAAAGGCCGAATTTTTAAAGAAAGGCGGTCAGGCGATCCAAGAAGCCGCTAGAACAGGCTCTAAACTAGAAAAAGAGATGTTTGAATATCTAATTTCAAAAGGATATAGAGTAGATAGACATAAGGAACATATATTAAAAAATGAAAAGTTCCATATAGACCTTTACATAAGAAATATAAGTATGGCTATCGAAGTAGATGGACCTATGCATTTTGAACCAGTTTATGGTGAAGAAAAGTTAAAAAAAAGACAAGCTGCTGATTTAGCTAAAAACGGATTGATTTTATCTTCTGGAATGATTTTAGTCAGAGTAAAATTAGTTAAAAGAGGTTCTCAAAGATTCCATAGGTATATCTTGAACGAATTACAAAAGATAATTGATTTAGTTGAAAAGCAATTCCCAGAAGAAGGAAAGAGGTATTTTGAAATATGAGCAAGTCTAAAAAGAATATGGTAGAGGAAATGGTTGAGGAAATTGTTGAAGATGAAGTTCAAATAAAAGAAGAACCTAAAATTCCTAAACCTACAGATCCTAAATGGGTTGAATATGTTTTGGATCAATTAGCTGACCATGAATTGATTAGTGGCGCTCCTACTACTGATGGTCTTAGAAGGGTAACAGAAAAAGTATTTGGAGAAATAGTTGAATCTGATACAGAAATTTTAGAAATACCAAAACTTGCATTTTCTGGAAAAGCTTCTGCTAAACATACATTAAGAATTAGAAAATATGACAATACTAGAGAGGGTTTTGCAAAATGGGATATGGGAGATGACTTAATTACTGTTAGTGCATGTGTTGATGTTCTTGGAGAAAGACTTCCTTCTCCATTTAATCAACACTTGGTTTCTACTGCATGTACCAGAGCAGAAGGAAAAGCTTTAAGAAGGGCGTTAAAGATCAGGGTTCAAACCGCAGAAGAACTTGCAAATAGTGATGACGATGATAGTAAGACTCTTAAAGAGCCTATTAACGATCAGCAAATCGTTGCTATTAAAACAATGTGTAAAAGAAACAATGTTGACTTAATTAAGTTTGTTAGGTCATATCCTAACTCAGATAAGGTTGAATCAATTAGAGAAGTAAAGAATTTAGAAGGTCGTCTTATGATTAACAAGTTGTCCAGCTTTCAACGAGAGGGAACTCCCGAAGAATTTGTTGGTTACAACGATAACTGGGAAGAAGAATTTGGAGTTTAATTATGGCAATTACTACCAGAGTAAAAGCGTCTGATAGCTTATGGTTCGACGTATCAGCAGATACAGAGCCAGAACTTTTCAAACAAATTGCAAGAGTTCAAGAAGTTTTTTCAGTTGCTAAATGTGGAATGTGCGGATGCAAAGATGTAAAATTTGTAGTACGCACAGCCGCGAAAAAAAGCAAATGGTTTGAAGTCGTTTGTCAAGATATCGGATGTAAAGCTAAACTTGTTTATAGCACTACAGAAGATAATAACTTTGTTTATCCAAAGATTAGATGGGACCATCTATCCGATGCTCAAAAAGAACAAAGGAAAGATGAAAAAGAGTATGCTGAAAAGCATAACGGTTTCCTACCTAACAATGGATTTTTCAAATTCAAATCATCGTAAGACTGTTGATAGCTGGCATTTATTTGTCAGCTATCTTTTTTTCTATATGGGAAAATCTTATTAAGAAACTTTTTTCTTTTTTGACACCCACAACCGCCGATACCCATAGCCTTGCCAATAAATTCTTCATTGATTCCAAACTTGCTAAATACTCTTTCCAAAGAATCTCCTAGTCCTTCTGGGTCTTTAGCATTATAATTCTTTAAATTTACATCTTCTTCTTTTTCAAGATTATCAATAGCTTCATCTAAAATTTTCATTTCTTCTTTATTTAAACTCATTTTAATTCTCTTTATTTAACATTCCAAAATAATACTTTCGTTTTTACCCCCCACGCAACTACGGTTGCCAGGATCACGTTGAATCCAATAGAATTTTTTGTTGGCTGGGCCGTCTACCCCACATGTAGTAGAACCTCCTTCTAAACTTCCACACTTCGCGTCGATATCTTGAACAACTCTATGTACAGTAACGCCATCATGGTCAAGTATATCTACCTTAATAACACACAATCCAGTAACAGCAGAAAATTTCCATGTATCACCTGCATCGTCTAATCCAATATATGAACAAACACTATAATCTGAACCGTCTATACCGGCGCTTTGATTTGCATTGGCGGTGGTGCAATCGCTTTGAGTGCCTGGATGTGTATCGGCTGTAAATGGACTATCAAACTGCATATGACTAATTTGAACACCTTTTTTTAGACTACATTCGCCTCTTGTGCTGCCGCAAACTGTAAAGTTATTAAATATAATAGCAGTACAATCAGGACCACCATGCTCATCTGCTCTTGTCATTCCAATTCCCGCACCAGCCACAAGATCACTAAAATGACATGCTGGAGATCTAGTCACATATCGACCACCATTTCCATCAGCCCAAGTTTCCCCAACACCGCCACCGCGATTAACATCACCCGTTACGCAAACATCCGAGACTGGATTCAAATTGGCAACCATTCTACCGCCAGGAAGCTTTGTTCCAATATTTACTACCTGCGGAGAACTAATTCCCAATACACAAGTGGGTTCTTCTCCTTGACTACATTGGGGAAATGATTCAATTTCAATTCCATAACCACCAACGATATTTCTAAATTGAAATCCATCGACAGCATCAGTATCTTCACAATTTTTATTTTGTTCACAGACGGTCGTTGTATATCCAGAAATAGATGTATTGACAGTTACAGTACTACACCCATTTGTTGGCTCACCACTAACAACATCAGGCCCAATAAATTCTAATAAAGTTACATTTGGTGCTGATACGTCTGTAGGGGTAGTTCCACACCCATAAGAACCTTCTACTGTCATTCCTTTAACATTTACATTAATAGCACTAGAACAGCAGTCATCTTCTTGATCGGGACTAGGATCTCCAGAAGTTGTAACTTCCAAGAAGCATCCAGTAAAATTAATTCTACTAACATATCCAAAATCGTTACTTGGACCAAAAACTCTAGGATTAGAAGATGCAAGTGTTACGTCCAATGTTTTAAGACATTCATCAGTAACAGATCCACTTATTTTTATTCCTTCACAACCTCTAAAATTTATTTTTTTAATATCTTTTAATTCAGTTGGTTCGCCATATTCTCCATCGCATGATCTAGTAGCATATGAAACATCCAACCTATTCCAAGGCATTATGTAATATTTACAATCGTTTTGATCCCAATAAACGGGCATTTTGTCATCTACTTTACCACTTGGCATAGCATGAGTAGTCCAAGGCCAGCAAGCTTCGATCTTCTTGTTAGAAGCAGATTGGGCTGTTCCATTGTCATAATATATATCGCCAGCATTTTCAAACACTCCACTAATACAGCCATTTTCTCCAACACACTTATCCTCTGTAGATTTAAGATGTATAATATCTCTTGGAATTGGAATGGTCCAAACACCCCTGTCTCTATCAAGCCTTAAATCAATAGGAGCGACAGGCCAAGTTTTTGGTTTTGACAACCAATTAGTAGCAAATTTATCTTGCAAATACTGTTTTACAAAAGTGCCTGCTTCAGTATCAGCTTCAACATCTGCTGCATTCGGAACAGGCTTTCCTTGCAAGTCATATCCCCACTGTTGGAGCATGATTGGTCCTCTCATAGCAAGAAATCTATAATCAGATGCAGTACTATTATTTTTTTGAACAGACCATCCATCAGCAGGATCAGGAATATTAGCACCCCTACCAAGAACTTCCATATTGTGACCACTAGTAGAACTATTACTACGATCATCTGTTATTAATGAATCTGATGTATTCGCCAATGGGTCTAGATAATCTTTATTAATATCTAAAGATTCAAGATATACTGTTGGTGATACCGGCTCACGATCATCTATTGTAGGAGGATCAATAAGTTTACTTCTGTCGGGAGTCGGAATATCACATGGAGTTTCAGAGCTAATATTAATATATCGAGGTAATCCTCCATCTCCAGCTTTTGAAACAGGTCTAAATATACCATCCCATGACATCATAGCAACATCTTGATAATGTGTGCTATCACTAAATAAAACATTTATTTCTTTTATTGCCTGAGAATTAGATTCAATCCTATTAGAATTTCCTTGATTTACATATCTTTGCATCAAAACATGATGTGCAGACTTTGGCGTTCTATCTGATCTTGCTATAAAATTATTATTATATCTTTTATTTTCTAACTTTAATTGATCGCCCTGCAATAAAGCCCTTAGCTTTCTATTAAATGCTAATTTATTTCTTCCTTGTCTTTTTAATCTATCTGCATTTAACTTAGCAAATTTGCCGAATTGAGGACTATATGTATTAAATTGATATTGAGTAGTAAAACCTTCTGGAGTAATATTAGCAGTTATATTTGAAATAATTGGACCATTACTACCATCAAACTTTGGCATACTATAATTTAAATATGCTAAAGTAGGAACAAAGGCACTTACTCCATTATAAAATGCAGTTCTATTTTTAAATAACCTATCAGTAAATCTTTGGTCATTATTTGTTTCAATTAACAATTCAGAATTTAGAGGTGCTTCTGGAATACCAGCAAAATTAACAGAACCTCTTTCGTTTTGAATCATTTCTGTTACAGCATTTGTTACTTTAGCTTCAGCAACAGCCAACAAAAAAGCATTGCCACCATATTCCCAAGGAGCAAGACCTTCATCTTGTTCTAAAATAGTACCTCTAAGAACTTCAAAATCATTCGGATCATTAGGATCAGGTGTAGTATAATAAGGACCATATACTGCCATATTAGATTTTAATGGAACCATAACTTTAGTCGGAGCAATAGCTTGAGGAATAGCACCAAAAACTATCATTCCTCTATCTCCCACACGAATATTTGTAGGAACAGATTCACCAGCCTTTGAAAGTGCTAATGCACCACCATTAAAACCTTCGTAATAATTACTATCTCCTACATGATTTACAATAGGAGCTTTTGTTTTTACAACAACACCTATAGCACTTGAATCTCCTGGGGACAAAGGAGTTCCATTTAACCACTGAGGACTAAATTCAACTTTCAAAAACAAATTAGAGCCTGATTTTATATATTCTCCATCATCTAATTTGCTAGGATCTGGTGTTAAACTAGAAGTCGAACCATCAATACTAGTGCCGTTTGCAACTGGATACTGCAATATGCCTTGAAATTTACCATCTTTATCTCTAAAGAAATCTGATGTGGCAGTATTATTTTGTAAATCTAAACTATTATTATTTATATCTCCACCAATAGTGGCATTTTCTGTCCAGCACCCTTCTGAAGAAGGATCGAAATCATACTGATAACCTTTTGATAAACTAAATATTGTAGATCGGCATACTTGATTAGAGGCATCAACATAAAATTGTTTACCATAATACTCATCGCAATAAGACTTAATAAATTCATATACCTTACTAGCATCGTTTGCATTAAGAGATTTAAGATCATTCTCTGATTGAGAAGAAGAAGGTTTTTGTATATCAATTATAGGTACTATACCTTGAATACCTTTACCTAAAGCAACAAAATCTACTCTTACAAGTTGATTAATACTATCTAAGTAAGTTTTTACATTTCCATTAGCAGCATGTGAAACTGCTTGCCAAGAATCAAAATCAGATAAAGCCGCTTGAATTTCCGCTTCTGAAATAGTTATAGTTGAACCTATAGCAGTATTCAAAGAATCATTTAATTTTGAAGTGTCTAATGTTACTGACAATCCTCCAGCAACACTAACTTGATTCATTAATCCGTTACTATCATAACCAAAAAATGGAATCATAAAATTAGAAGTTTCTACCATTGGAACTCTAACAGGAGCGCCATATAGAAAATAATTAGTCGGCTCATTTCTACTTTCTAATCCAGAAGTAGCAGAAATAATACCTCCTTGATAATCAGGATATAAACCTTTCTTATAATTAACAAAATCCGGTATAGCATTTTCTACTGGATTTAAAGTTCTATCTATCGTTCTAATTTTAATAATAAGTTCAGTTTGACCAGCCGCTCTAACTGGTAGCAATTCAGTATAAAAATCATGTCCCGCATCTGTACAAGCTTCAGATATAATATCATAAACAGATGCTGTTGGACCAGAAACCCTATAATCAGAAGGCATTTCAGGCATGTCTGTTAAATCAAGATGAAAAGCTAAAAATTCATCTTCGTTAACTACACTGGCTAAAACATCAGAAGTAGGCGTTGTATCAAATGGCTTTACACTATAAAAAACTCTACCGCCAGGATTATAATTATTTACTTCTGGAAGCTGAACATTATTATTAGAACAAAGCAAATGAAGCATTTCTAACAAATCTGCATAAGCCATCCCCTTCTCATTAACTGCGGGACTTATAGCACCGGGATTTCCTGGCGTAGTACATATTGACCCTAAGTATGCTGCGGTATATTGTAAAGCTCCATAAGCATTTAAAGTGTTTAATTGTATAGGAACATTCTCAGCATTGTCTGCCATAATGACCTGAAGATTTTCTAATAAAAATCCAGCATCACCTAACTGAACATTAAATACAGGATTGCCATTAGAATCTTTGCTTTCAGTCCAGTTTCTTACAAATCCTGCATATTCAAAACCGCCGTCAACATCTATACCTCCAGCACCATCTGGCATGGCATATCTAAATACTACAGGTGTTCCAACCGGAGGATAAACAAAACTGTCGGTTAATGTTTTTAATTCAGGAACTCTATTAGAAGCATTAAAAACAACCCCCTGATAGGTAGGGCAAGTATCTTCGACTAACTGTATTGTTACTGTAGTTCCTTCTTGATTTAAACCAGCGCTACAAGTCCAACTTTTTACAGTTGCTCCAAGAAACTGATGTCTTAAAAATGGTCCGGTTATATTTTGTTGGCAAGGCATTCTTATTTATTCCTTATTTTAATAAAATTAGTTCTCACAATCATTATATGTCCAAGCAACTGTTCTTGTATATCTTCCTTGTGTAAAATTCCAATTTTGTGTATTTGTTGAAACAAAAACTTGATCATAATTAGTTACTAAATCTCCAGATATTAAACTTATTAATGAATCAACTTCAGTCAATGGAATATCGCCAGTAATAGCAATTAATGAATCACATCCAGTAGAAGGAGGAACAACAAGCTCTACATTTAATTGCTTAACTCTAGCAGTAGTTGTATTAATATCTTGTAATATTGGACCAAGCGCACCTCTACCTATTATTGTTTGCGAGGCAAAAACATCTGTTGCTAAATTATCAACTATTGTTGCATTAGAAGATAAAATACAAGGATTAACACTAAAGCAATTTTGTAGACTATTATTGTAAGATATACTATATGTTATTACTCCATTAACAGGATTAACGCCAATCGTTGAATTTGATACCTTATTAATTAAGGCTAGAGGTGATGCTCTACAGCTAGAATCACCATATAAAAATCCTGAATTTTCTGCAAAAACTTCTGATGCTCTACAAAATGATAAATCATTTATACCAGTTAAAAATGCCCTAGCATTTGAATAAGCACTTTGAGTAGATATAAAGCCTTCTCTATTTTCAAGGGTTTCTGCTATTTGACCTCCCTCAAAACTGGTTAATGCTAAACCTTGTATTTCTCCTTGAACTGTAACAGTTGATATATAATCAGAACGACTAACATCTACAGTATAAGTTTCTATAGCTCCAGTATCAGGAGCGTAAGTATTTGCATCATAATTAATAGCCACATAAGATTCTGTAGCATCAATTGTCCAATCAAATTTATTAACAGAAACATCTCTTTTAAGATTATATCTAGGTAAAGTAGTTGAGGTTATTCCTACAATACCTGTATAATCAAATTGTGTATTTGCATTTAAATAGTCATTAATAAACTGAACGCCGCTTTCTAAATTAAATACTACTTGACCACCAGAATAAACAGGTCTTACTTTTGCACTTACTTGTCTATTAATATCTAATACTACAGGATATTCTTCTTTATTGTTACATGATCCTTGAGTCCAATGAGTAATAGCAGGAAAATAGTCGTCCCTCATAGAAACATCATAATTCTCAGAAAAATCAGAAAGAAAAATTCCTGTATTTGATTGAAGTCCTATATATCCATTGCCAGTATTTAAAGCATCAAAAACGCCTGACAAAGAAGGTATTTTAAGACTTATATTAAATCCTGCCCTTCTGGTATAATTATCACTTTCTACATTTATACTGATATCATCTACAATAGGATATCCACTAATAAATAAATTTTCACTTCCAGAACAATAAGCTACAAATAGTTTTCCGTCTTGAGCAAAAGCATTTTTTAATTCATTTATTTCTGTGAAAACTTGATGAGTCCCAGAAGTTATATTACCGCTAGTTAATAATATATCTCCATCTAAAACAACTTGATATTCATTGCCCAAAGCGTTATAATCATTTCCTAACTTAATAGGAGTTTTAGAAATATCTAGTAATGGAACTGGACGAAATTGATAATCGCCATATTTCATAACAGTTGTCATTGTTTACCTTTCATATTAAGCTATTCGTCCAAGTGTCGGTTCATTTATACTGCCATCAGGGTTTTGCTTAACAAATTCGTCTTCTAATTTAGTTACAAGCTGATTATATATCTCTTTCTTAGCAGTATCACCAAATTCATTAATAATACTTGCCCCATTTAATATAACCTGAATTGGTTCAACTCTGGCATTTAAACTAACTTCAATAGTTTGTAATTGTGCTAATTTATCAGCAGCAGTATTTAATTGAGTTGCAAATGCTGTTAATGATTTAGTGGTTTCCTGTAGCTTTGCTACTGAATCTGAAAAAGCAGTAAAATCTTGAGCGCCAGCTTGACCTTGGCCTTGACCTCCAGGCAATCCTGCTCTTTGCCCAGGACCACTATTTCTTAATCCAAAAGTTTGTCCAAATCTAGATGCTGCTCCTTCACCCTGTGTTCTTCGTATTCTTTCTTGTCTGCTTCTTAAATTTTCTTGTTGTTGTAGATTTGTTGCTGGTCCTTGTTGTGGAGGTAATCCTAAAGTTGTAGATAAATTTGTTGGTATACTTGCAGGAGCATTACGTTGCCTTTGTCGTACCGCTGTTGATCGAGCTTGTTGGTCAGCGAATTGTGCTTGCCCGCCAGCAAGTTCCACTGGGTCTACATTCGCAAGACCAGGGGCACTGTATTTAGTGTCTAAAAGTCGATTTGATCCTGAATTTGTTGGAGCGCGATCTTCAGCACTGACTTTGGTCCTTAGTGCAGCAGCTTTGAAGTCTGTGTTTTTCGCTCGTTCAGCGCCTTCCAGCGTCGGCTTGCTTTGCTCAGCTTGGCTGATTTTGGTCAGGTCATCTTTAGAGCCACTTGGGGATGCTTGACTTTTAGGCTGAGTAAATAATCCGCCAAATCTAGAACCAATACCTCCTAATGCTTTTACTCCACCAAAAATCTTTTTACCACCAGAAATCAAATCTGAACCTTTTTGTTTCAAACCTGAAAACTGTTTTTCTGTTAA
>Ga0181568_10001269_pt1 | contig 23280 bp, 22 predicted proteins | sample 101ome_20_FD_133758 | JGI IMG/M metagenome (GOLD analysis project Ga0181568, IMG submission 133758) | Coastal salt marsh microbial communities from the Groves Creek Marsh, Skidaway Island, Georgia - 101404AT metaG (megahit assembly) | ecosystem: Environmental > Aquatic > Marine > Intertidal...
CGAAGCCGAAGCCGAGGCCGAGGCGCAGGCCTTGGAGGGCGAGGGCTACGGGTTAGAATTAGGGTTTAGAGGGTGAGGGTTAGGGGTGAGCGTTAGGTGTTAGGGTTAGGGATGAGGGTTAGGGGTTAGGGTTGGGGCCGAGGCGGAGGCGCAGGCCGTAGAGCGAGGCGATGCCGCCCAGCTCGCTCGCAGGCGAGGGCAGCCTGACGGGCACGGCGTTCAGCGCGGCCACGAGACGCAGGCCACCCTCGCCCTCGCCCTCGCCCTCGCCCTCGCCGTCCATCCATCCATCCATCCATCCCTCCACGCGCGCGCGTTTCAGAACCACCACCACCACCACCACCATCCCCGCGCGCGCACGCCTCGTCCCGTCGCGTCGACCCCTCCCTCGTCGTCCAATCAAATCATCCCCCGCTCGCGTCCGAGGGATCGTCGATCCGTCATCGATCGATCCATCATTCGATCGATCATTCGCCACACGCACCGTCCATGCGACCGATCGCCGCCTGCGCCTCTTGCTGGGAAGTAAACTCCACGATTCCGTACCCTCGACTTCGCCCTTGACGCCCCGTGGGAATGTCCACCCCTCGCACGCCCACGCAATCGGCGAAGAGATCGCGCAGATCCTCCACCGTGGTGCTCCAAGGGATGTTCCCGATGTACAATCGCGCGCTCGCGTTCGCGCCGTTCGCGCCGTCACCGTCCATGATGGTCCGTTCGTTCGTTCGTTCGTTCGTTCGTTCGCTCGTTCGATCGTTCGTCGACACACACGACCGCGCGCGCTCGATTCTCCCGCCGCCGCCTCACCTCGACGCGCCGCCGTCGTCGTCGTCGTCGCGCGCGGGCGTGAACAGTGCGTGCGTTTCGGTGGTTTCGTGTTTCGTCGAGGGTTCGTGTCCTCGCGTGCGTCGTCCGTCGGTCGTCACTCGTCGACAGTCCCTCCCCACGAAGACACACGCACGCGCCCCGCGGCCGTGGTTGTGAGCATCATCATCATCGGCGTGATGGACGGGGTGTGACTCGTCACTCAATGTACTGTGTGTGAAAGGTCCGTGTGAGAGGTGTGAGAGGTCCGTGTGAGAGGTCTCGGTCGGTCGTCGTGCGTGCGCGTGAAATCGCGCCTCGTCTCGTGGTGGGAACGGGCGCTCGTGAGACGGTGAAGAGACGGGCGTGAACGGGCGTGAGGAGTGATGGTGGACGTCGTGGTGTCGACGTCGACGTCGACGTCGATGTCGTCGTCTGGTGTGGGGACGAGCGCGCTCGGGACGGTGACGACGTGTGGGTTGTACGCGTTCGGCGATTGGTTTCTCAAACGGGTGCTGTGCTCGGAGACGAAAGATTTGATCTCGGCGCGCGCGGCGAGGATATTCTGCGCCACGTTCGCGTGCACGGCGTCGATGATGTTTTGGATCGCGTATGAGATCGCGGGATTGGTGGGCGAGGGGGAGATGGCGTGGTGGTGGGGGATGGATTTGAGGTGCGGCGCGGCGTGCGTCTTAGCGTTGGCCCCGCGAGAGTTGTTCGCGAGCGGGATCTCGAGCGTGATGGTGCGTCGTCGGCGCGGTGCGGTGGGTGGGCGCGCGAGTCGTGGGGGTGGGGGGTCTGGGGGTGGGCGATCGGGTTTCGGGGAACGGCGACGACGGTGGATGCGGGTGGAGATCGGGGCGACGGCGGCGGCGACGGCGTTCGCGTACGCCTTCGTCGGGATTTCGTCTACGAGACGAGGCGTGGGAACGGATGCGGCGGCGGCGGCGACGACGACGACGACGATGGCGGCGGTGGGTTCGGAGTTTGGCATGGCGCGCGTCATGTCGAGAACGGCGGTGTTGGGGATCTGTCTTCTCGGCGCGCTCTCGGGATTCGGCGCGGTGCACTTTCCGTACACGACGATTCGGATTTTTCATCGCACCATTCCCGACGCCGAAGTTTTGAGTCTCGAGAGACGATTGGTTCAGAGTGTGGAGACGATCGTGGAGCGTAAGAAGGAGATAGAGACGCTGAAGCGAGAGATGGTGCGGGAGACGAGCGAGAGAGGGGCGAAAAGGAGCGGGGGCGTGCTCGGACGACTCGCGAGCGGATTTCAACTCCCCGTCTTCCAAGAGGGACGAGCGAAGCGCATCATCAACATCAACGCGGAAGTGGACGCGTTGGAGATGGTAAACCGAACGTTATTCGCCGATTTACACGACATCAACCTACTGAAGGAGCGAAAGCGGCTGGCGAAGACGGCGTACGGGCGCTTTTTGGAGGCGTGCGGCGTCGGTATGGCTGTCATTTGCGGCTATCGCTTCGTCGCCGGATTGAAGCGACTCTTGTTCATGCAGACTCCGAAGAGCGATCCGATTTCTTTCGCTCTTCACTTGTTTCTCGCCAACAAGTCCATTCACGTCGATCCCGAGGTGTTGGCTCAATATTTGAGTCTCCTTCTGATCGCGTTTCTCGTCATCAACTCGATGCAGAATTTCATCTTGCAACTGGTCAAGCTCTTCTTCGCCTTCGGCGGAGGCGTCACGACCGACGCGTTGGTGCTCTTCACCACAGAAATGGTCGGTCTGTATTTCATCTCCTCCGTGCTTCTCATCCGAGAGCAACTTCCGGAGCGCTACCGACACTCCGTCACCGAAGCCTTGGGCGCGGATCTCGAATTCCGTTTCTACGCCAAATTCTACGAGCTCATCTTCATGGCCAGCGCCGCACTCACCGCCTTCGCTCTGTACGCCAAGCACGTCACCGCCTCCGCCCCGGACGATTTCACCGCCTCCGCCTCCTACCTGGCAGCCGAAAAGAAAACCAACGCGGCGCCTCTCCTCCCTCGATCGTCCAAACACCCGTAAAAACTGTAACAACGAACAAAGAAAGAAAAGAAAGAATGCAAATGCAATTCAACGCCGTCTCGCGCGTCGAAAACCTCCCCCACCATCTCGCCTCCCTCTCTCGTCCGCGTTCCCCAGGTTTCACTTTTTTCCCGCGATCACACCATCAAATCATAAAAACACTCGATTTACCATATACAATCACACGATCACCTATCACCGTAAAAAGTGCACCACTTTCGCGCGATCTTCTCACCCGAGAGACGACGATGCGATCGATGTCGACATCGTGCCGATGATCGGGACGCCGATCGTCGCCGCACACGCGCCCGCGCGAGAGCCTTCGAACGGTCGACGACCGACGATCGACGCGAACGAAAACTTCATCGATCGATATCCGACATGCCGACGCCCGAATTAAAGTTTGAGACGCTCCAGGTGCACGCGGGACAAGCGCCCGATGCGGCGACGAATTCTCGCGCTGTGCCGATCTACGCGACGAGCTCGTACACGTTCAACTCGTCCAAGCACGGCGCGGATCTGTTTGGATTGCGAGCGTTCGGCAACATTTATTCTCGCATCATGAACCCGACGAACGACGTGTTCGAGAAGCGCGTCGCCGCGCTCGAGGGCGGGGTGGGCGCATTGGCCGTGAGCAGCGGGCAGAGCGCGCAGTTTTTGGCCATCTCCACCATCTGCCAGGCGGGGGATAACATCGTCGCCACGCCGTCTCTGTACGGAGGTACGTACAACCAATTCAAGGTGACGCTGCCGAGATTGGGAATCAACGTCAAGTTCGCCAAGGATGACGATCCGTCGAGCTTTGAGTCGCAAATCGACTCGAACACCAAGGCGCTGTACGTGGAAACCATCGGTAATCCGCGATTCTCCGTTCCGGATTTCGCGAGATTGAAGGCGATCGCGCACAAGGCGGGGGTTCCGTTGATTTGCGATAACACCTTTGGTGGTTGCGGATACGTGTGCCAGCCGCTCAAGCACGGCGCGGACATCGTGGTCGAGAGCGCGACGAAGTGGATTGGAGGACATGGCACCACCGTCGGCGGCGTCATCGTCGACGGCGGTACGATGAACTGGAACAACGGTAAGCACCCGGTGATGACTGATCCGTCTCCGGGCTACCACGGCTTGAAGTTCTGGGACACGTTCGGTCCGGACGGGATCCTAGGCGCGAACGCGACGTTCATCATGCGCGCGCGCGTCGAAGGTTTGCGTGATCTCGGCATGTGCCAAAACCCTTTTGGCTCTTTCAACTTCATCATCGGTTTGGAAACCTTGTCTCTTCGCATGGAACGTCACTGCCAAAACACTTTGGCTCTTGCCAAGTACCTCGAGGCTCATCCTCAAGTCAGCTGGGTGTCCTACCCGGGTCTCAAGTCTCACCCGTTCCACAAGAACGCCTTGGAATACTTCCGCGAAGGCAACTTCGGCGCCGTGCTCACGTTCGGAATCAAGGGTGGTGTGGATGCAGGCATGAAGTTCATCGACAACGTCAAGCTCGCCTCTCACTTGGCTAACGTCGGTGACGCGAAGACTTTGGTGATTCACCCGGCGTCCACCACGCACGAACAGCTCACGCCGGAGGAACAAGCGGCGTCCGGTGTCGTTCCGGAGATGATCCGCGTGTCCGTCGGTATCGAACACATCGACGACATTTGCGCTGACTTCGCTCAAGCGCTCAGCGCGTAAGCATCAATCAATATGTAGAAAAAAACCATCCATCTCAAGCACGGTATATGTTTTAATAAAAATCTTTTAAAAAGCGTCAAAGAAAACTCGCGGCGCGCGCGTCGCCGATCGCAGATTAGAGGTAGAATAGAAGGTAAAGAGGCCAAATATATTACATTATGTTATCATCCTCGTCGTATACGAGGCGATATCTTGAGGGCGGGTGTTGTGTACAGGCTTGACTGGCTCGGGACGGGTGAAAGCTTGGATGCATCTCGCGACTGTCTTGTTCAGAGGTCGCCACAAAGTATCTGATTGTGTTCCTCCATGTATTGCTCGAGAACCCACGTGGGAAGAGTCACCGCACTGCATGTTTTGGACTTGGAGCGAGAGTAGTGTAAGCGTCTCGCTTCATCCTTCCAAGAGGCGGCTCTGTGCGTCGCCTCGGTGGGCTCTGTCGGGCTTTCGGGAATTCCTTCTTTATCTTGTCGGCGTGCGGTTGCGGTCGGATAGTACAACAGGCAGCTTCCAGCGACTGCTGGATCGGGTGAGTGATCGGGACGTACGATTTCCGGGGTTGGAAAATGGAAAGACGTCGTACCAAAATCATCACCGACTTGTCCGTAAACGTCCATGCGGCGTCTGTAGCTCTCTTGAGCGAGAGCGTCTGCGGTTCTCTTCACCTCGCCGACGCGATTGAAACGGTCGAACGAGTCGTCGACGTGTACGTTCACGGATTTGTAATCCTCTTCGTCGTCGTCGTACGTGTACGGAGTGTCATCCACGACGAAGTGCATGGGCGACTGCGGACGCGGCGGCGGCTGGGCTCTCTGCTTCTTATGCTGTCGACCCTGTCCCGGTCCTGACTGGCACCCAAAGTCGTTCTGATGCCTACCGCCGTGCGCACCCATGCCCGTGGTTCCACTGTCGTGCGAACCGCTGGACGTTCGAGGAGCCGGTAAGTTTTCCCCGCTTCCGCGCAACTGCGATCGTAAGCAGTAGGTGGACGGGGCGATGCGCACAAAGGTTTCGTCTTGACTCAGCGCCGCCGTGACGGAGTTATTCGGTGTCTTGCACTGCCCCCAACTGTACATGGACAGTCTCTGTGCGGTGCCGACGATGGAAGCCACGGTCATTCCCCTCGTACCGCTCTCCGCCAACAAAACGTACGCGCTGTGTTTGATGGTGCCCACCTCGTATCCGAGCGCCACGGCGTCGCCGCTCCAATTCTTCTTCGCTCGTTTCACCATCATCGCCTCCTCGTCCGAATCGCTCGACGACGTCGATACGATTCTCCCCTTCCCCAGGGTGCTCACCATCGCGTTATCCGGCGTCCGCTTCCCCTCGACGCAGTGTCCGTCGTCGCCGCTCGACGCGTTGGCGCCCCCTTGTCTCGTACTCACGTGTCCCTTGGTCGTCGCCTCCGCGTGCGCCTCTTTCCGCTCCGCGTCGTGGTGTCCACCTCGTCCTCCTCTCGTCTTCGTGGCCACCATCTCGAACCTTGCTCCCGGAACGCGATCGATCGAATCGGTTTCGTCGACGTCGCGCGCGCCGGGGATGATTTTCGCCGACGCGCCTCCTCCGAACGCGCGCGCGTCTCTTCCCTCGCTCTGCGCGACACCTCCTATGGAAACAAAATCGAGCGAACACATCACGTCGTCAGTCTCGCGTTCACGGCTTCACTACGCGTCGACGCGGTTCCGCCGCCGCGCGCGCGTCCCCACGAGTCCCCCAAACGACGAATCACGACTCATCCCACGAAGATCAAAGATTTCGTTCCCCCCTCTCGCGTAACGACCGCCTCCACGCGCGCATGATGTCGGAACCGCGACGCGTCGTCGATCGTCCCCCTTCGATCGTCCTCGCGCGAGTCCCCTCGTCGACGCGCGACGAACGCGTGGACATTTTTTTCCTCCACGCATTCGTCGTCCTCGACCGTCTCGCGCGTTCGTTCCGCGTCTCGTCGTCGTCTCGACCTCGACCGCGTGCCGCGGACGGTGACGCGGACGGGATGGATCGCGTCTCCCGCACGCGCCGGCGCGGTCGTCGCGACCTCGGTCGAGACGACGACGACGACGACGACGACGACGACGCGCGGACGAAACGGATGAGAAATATCCACCCGCGTCATCCTCCGACATCGATCGCGACGACGACCGCGTCGTCCGTCGCGACGCGCGTCATTCCTCATCCGAATGTCCCTCATCCGTCCCGCCCGCGCGCGCGTCTCGCGCGGGAACGACGGTATCCGCGTCCACTTGAGTCGACGGTGAGGCTCACCGTCGCGGTCGCGCGCGAGGGAGAGGGTGCGAGAAAAAAACAAAACGAACGCGCGCGCGTCGACGCACCTCGCTCGCGCCGAGCGTCGTGGACTCACGCGCGCGCGGACTCGACTCGACGCCGCGCGCGCGCCGTCGCGCGCGCCAACGACCGTCGAGTCGAAGCGACGGGGAAACGATAAAGATGTGTGAGGTCGGTGTGTGGGGTGTGTGAAGCCTATGTGTGTGTACACGGTGGTTGATACTGTGAAAATGCGCGCAAGGATGGTCGAAACGTCCGGTTTATGTTCGGGTAGGGGGTCCGGGTGTGATGATGTGGAGGGGGGGTATTTTCGGGAGAGAGGGGGGGTATGTGGGGACTGTTTAGAGAGTTATGACTCGTGTGATTTTTTGTGTGATTTTTTGTGCGAGTGTCGCCCCGCGGTGGGTAACACGTGTCTCGATGATACGTGTCTAGACTTTCTGTGTGGTTGTGTAGTGGGTTTTGAAGTGTATTGTGTTGTTTTATACTCGAACTATGTGGGTGGCTATCTATGTTGTAACAAATATCTGGATTTGGACGACGACGACGACGACGACGACGGATGACGACGACGGATGACGACGACGACGGATGATGAACGACTCACGGTGATCACCGATCGATGCATCCGTGTAGCAGCGATAGGAGGAAAACTTGGAGGAGAAAACGCGCGGCGTGACCGGCGGGTGGGATGACTTGCGCGCTCTCGTCGGCGTCCGGCGGAAGCGGACCCGGAGAGTTGTGCGTGAACATGTACACGTTCGCCGGAGTCACCGCGAGCGTGAGGGCGAAGAGACAGGCGGCGGAGACCGGGGTGAGCCATTCGAGACCGTCCGGGGTGAGACCGAACGGGAGCGAGCCGAGGAGGAGACCGGCGCCGCCGAGGATTTCCGCGACGCCCGTCCAGTTGACGTGAAACGAAGCCGACCCGGGAAGGTTCCAAAAGCCCCACGCGCCTCTGTGCGGCGTCATGGACACGAACCCGTCGTGAAACGAAAAGTGGGCGACGCCTGCGGCGACGTAGGTGATCCCGATGATGGGCCAGGTGGATTTTGACCACGCCATGAGCGACGGAGAGAGACGCTCGAGCGCGGGGCCGAGCGTCGCGCACGATGCGTACGTCCCGGCGAGGAGGGCGACGAAAACGGCGACGACGATCGCCCCTTGCACGCGCTCGTCCATGGCACTGACGACGGCGCCTCTGTATCCGGGCTCGACCCACGGCGCGCGCTCGGAGACGACGGTCTCGTCGTCCGTCTCGCCCGACGATGTCGACGTTGACGATGGGGACATCCGAAGGACGCACCCTCGACGCTCGTTCGTCGGCGGACGCGCGAAGACGACGCGAGACGCGCGATGAGACGATGCGCGCGCGAGCGCGACGCACCGCGCGCGATCGAGCGCGATCGTCGCTCGCATATCGACCGTCGCGGAGTGTCGAGGGGTGCGCGTCGCGCGCCGACCGTCGAGACGAGACGAGACGGACGAGGACATACAACCACCAAACTACCGTTATTATTACATCTCACGCGCGCCCGCGCTTTTTCCCATCGTATTTCCTCTGCGCGTCGTGCGCCTGCCGACGCGCGTCGGGCGCCGCGGGTCCGACGACGTGCGCGCCGCTTCGTTCGCGCTCTTGCTGCGGCGTCAACTTTTTCACCCTCTTCTTTTTCGCCTTGCCCTCGCTCGATCTCCCGCTCGCCGTGGACCCGGACGCGTTCGCGACGTCGGAGATGATGTGATTCGAAATCGCCGCGATCGGATTCGAGCGAAACGTCGGGTGGGAGAGGACGGCTTGCATCCGCGTCGTCTCTTTCGACACGAGCGCCGCGCGTCGTCTCGCCGTCGGCGTCTTGCTTCTCTTCACCGTAGGCGTGAGTCCGACGCCACCGTCGCCAACGACCTCGGCTAACGACATGGACAGCGCCCGCATGTCCGCCATGGTGCCCTTTCCGCGCGCGTTGGATGTTTTTTTCATCTTGGTCTCCGTCGCCACGCGAATCTCTGTCGGCGAGCGCGCCGAGCGTCGACGTCGGTCAGTCCCTCGTCGGAGTCGGAGTCGGAGTCGTCCCTCTCGCTCGCGCGCGCGACGATGGACGCATCGACGAACGCACTCTCTAAAAACTTTGCCCGCTTCTTCACTTTCCGTCGATGGGAGCTCGTGAGCGACGCCAACGCGGCGTCCGCGTCCGCCGCCGTCTCGGCGTCCTCGTTCGCATCTCTCGTCGTCTCCGTGCCTCCCGCGCGCGCCGCGCGCTCAGCCTTGCGACGAATCTTGTGCTTGACCATCTCGTCGACCTCTGTGGACGATGGACGATGGCGTCGGCGACGCGCGACGAGTTGTTGAGGGCGCGCGACGCGATTTCTGGGACGTCAGTTTGAGGCGGTCATCCAACGCGACGCCGCGTCGTCGTCGCGCGCGTCCGAGGCGACGTCGCGATGATGATGCGCGCGGCGCGGCGCGTGGCGTCCGTCGCTCGCGTCGCGGACGCGCGCGGGCGACGCGCGGCGACGTCCGAGGCGAGGAGGTTACAAAACGAACTCGACGCCCATCGACTCTTTCTCCTCACCTCGCTCGCCGCGACGCCGCGAGGCGAGGAATCGACCCGCGATATCGTCGAGCGCGCGAACGAGATGACGCACGACGCGCGCGCGGCGACGGTGAGCGCGCGATTGCGCGAGGAGGTGGCAGTCATGGCGAGAGCGTTGCGAGGCGGCGACCGGGACGACGACGCGCGAGACTCCGGCGCGAGCGGCGCGTCGACGCGGTGGCGAGAGATTCGATCGCGCGCGTTGGATCGCGTCGGGCATCACTGTTACGTCGACGCGTCGACGGCGGGAGAGCGAGCGGGGGAGGGCTTGTTCGTGCGCGGATTCGTGCGCGCGGGGAGCGTCGTGGCGTTGTATCCGGGACTGACGTACGTCGGGACGGCGAGGCGATACATGAAGAATTACCCGAGAGTGGGGAGAGATAACGAGTACTTGATCGAGAGGAGCGATGGGAGCGTGATCGACGCGAAACCGTGGGGACGCGGACTCGGGGACGAGTCGGAGGCGTGGCCGGGGGCGCCCGTGACGTTGTCCGACGAGGAGGCGCGCGCGGCGGACGCGGCGAGCTTCATCGATCGTCTCCTTAATCCGCGGTTGACGTCGGCGAAACGCGCGCGTTTAGAAGCGGAGTGTGCGGCACTCGAGCGTGCGAATCCATTCGCGTGCGCGCACTTTGCGAATCATCCACCGAAAGGGACGGATCCAAACGTCGTCGTGGCGTCGGTGGACGTTCCGTTGGACGCCGCGACGAGGCCGTTCGTTCCGAACGTAAACGTGGAACCGGACGAGGGCCCGGAAGAGACCGAGAATGTGTTTAGTATTCTCACCGACGCCACCCGGACCGTCTCGGAGCGGTTTCAGGATGCGTCGCTCGCCGTTTTTGGAGAAGACGGGGACAAACCCAAGATGGTAAAGACGGAGGCGGCGGCGATGGATTTCGTTCGAAGCTTGGTGTTGGTCGCCACGAGAGACATTGACGACGGCGAGGAAGTGTGGTTGAATTATAGGCTATCCACGCACGTGTCACCGCCGGAGTGGTACACGCGCGTCGATCCAGAGGAGGACGAACGACGTTGGTCGTGAAAATATTAGAAGCTAGAAGCTAGAAGCTAGCTGTATTGTTACTCATCTAGTCGCTAAAGACACGATCCTTCCACGCACTTTCCCCCGACGTACGTGGCGATCACGTTTGGTTTTTTCTGTAAAATATTTTTGGGCGACCCGTCGAGGACGATGAAATCGGCGAACGCTCCTGGAGAGATCCCGCCGACGAGACCGTCCATTCGAAGCGCTCGCGCGCCGCCCCGAGTGAACATTTGCATCGCCTCTTCGATGCTCAAACTCTCTCTTTCGCGATCCACAGCAGCCTTGATGGCGTCGAACACATCCGCGCTGACGATGGGCCAATCGCTTCCACCGGCGAGAGGGACATCGTGATCAGTGAAGGTGCGTAGCGCGTAGTATCGGGACGCTCGATCTTCACCCAGCTTCTCCGCGACACTCCGCTCGTCGAGCGGGATCTGCGCCGGCTGCACGCTCGCGATCGCATCGACCGTTCTGAAACGTTTCATCTGTTCTGAGATCGGTGATGTCAGGTGTTGCGCGTGTTCCACGCGCAGTCGTCGCAGCTTGTTTTCGCCGTTGGACGACTCGAGAAGCGTCGCGACGTCCAATGCCTGATTCACCGCCGCGTCTCCTATGGCGTGAAAAGCTATTTGAAGACCCAATTCGTCCGCCGCTAAAGATTGTTCACGAAGACGTTTTTCCTCTTCGCCTTGCGGAAACATGAGCTTCCCTTTCGTCGATGGATCGTCCGAGTACGCGTCGACGAATGCGGCGGTTCGACCTCCCAAGCTTCCGTCCAGGAACGCCTTGACTCCTCCCAATCGCGTTCGCGCGGTGATTCGACCGTCGAGGTCCTCTCGAAGCCACCCTCCGTTCCACGCTCGATGTTCGGCGACCCGTTTGAAGTCCCCGAGGGGCATGTATGACGAGATACGAATCGGCAAGCTCTTCTCTCGATCCCATCGTTCTAGCGTTTCAAAATCTTCCCACAGCTCCTTGTACCCTCTCTTTCCCGCCACGAGACTCTCTATGTCACCAAAATCCCCGATCGATGTGATTCCCTTCTTCAGCAGATAATTGATCCCCGTTCGAAGCGCTCTATCACGCTCTTCTCTCGTTCTTTTCGGTATAAACTCTCGCATAGCCGCCGTGGCGAGCTCCTTGAGCACACCCGTCGGCTGTCCTGCGCCATCGAGTTCGATCACCCCGCCCGGTATGGTCGTCTCTTTCGAGATCCCCGCCGCCTTCAACGCGGCTTTACTCGCGAATCCCACGTGTCCACACACGCGAGTCGTCCACACGCGCGCGCCATCGAACCGACCGTCGTCGTCCAACCATGCCGTCGTCGGCGTCTCGCCGTCCCACAGCGACTCGTCCCACCCGTGTCCGATCACCCATCTCGTCTCGTCCTCCCCGATCGCGCGCGCGAGCGTCTCTATGAACTCTTCCTTCGATCGGACGGTCGTCATGTCCACCATCTCGCCCGTGAATCCACCCGTGATCAGGTGCACATGGGCGTCGACGAAACCGCTCGCCAGCGCGCGCCCGGCGCAATCCACAACTGTTTCCTCCGCTCCTCGCTTCCCCGACCGCTCAACCCCTACAACCCGCCCCGATGGGGACACGATGACGTCTCGTTCGCCGTCGAGATTCCACACCGCGCACCGCGCGAAGACGGTGGCGTTCTGGACGCGCGAAGATGTCCCCGGGACATCGTGAAACGACCGGGCGACGGTGTCGTTGGCGCCGTATCCGAGCGGACAGCTCGAGCCGACGGACTCGAAGAACGGCCAGACGAGGGCGACGAGCGCGCTCGCGAGGGCGACGAGCGCGGCCCAGTCTCTCGCGGTGAGAGATCGCGCCATGACGGACGACGAGGGACTCGAAGTGAGGTGAAGTGTATTTTACGCACTTATCTAACTTTACAGCATGAATTCTGGACGCGAACGCGGCATCGCGTTCGCGGAGTGGATGACGACGTCTAAGACGCGCTCATGCGGTCTTGTTGTCCTCTTGGTCGGAAATTTTCCGAAGGGCTTCCTTTTGCGAGGCGTCGAAGGCGTGCTGGACGTCTCGTTCGTTCCATCGCAAACATCTGCGCAGGGAAGAGATAAAATCGCCTGTTTGATCAGCGTAGTTGATGGTTGGGATGGGGAACTGGCTCATCCTGACGAAGATGGAGTCTCCACTCTCGAGCTCACAGCGGTCGCGACCGTCAAAGGAGACCCACGCAGAGCACCGCGCGTCTTGGGCGACTCTGAGCTCAAGTTCGACGCTATCCGGGAAAATCACCGGACGGAACGAGAGCGTATGCGGACAAATCGGCGTCATCAAGATGGCGGGTACGTTCGGGTGCACCATGGATCCACCCGCTGACACGCTGTACGCCGTGGACCCGGTTGCCGTGGCGACGATGACGCCGTCTGCTTGAATCGTCGTGATGAGTTCCCCACGATCGTACGCCTCGAGATTCGACAGATACGGACTCGGACCTCTGTCGACAAGAAGTTCATTTAACACGGTTATCTGCTTCGTCATCTCACCCGTGCCTCCGGCGCTGACCTTATCCTTTGCCTTTACGAGAGTACACTCGAGACGCATGCGAAGCGTAATCGGAACACCGCCTTGGATGTTTGCCACGGGCTTCCCACGTCCAATCGCTTGAAGCAAGCTCGCAGCCGTTTCATCGCTCGGATGACTCGTCAGGAATCCTAACGAACCGAAATGGAACCCAAGAAGAGGAGGAACTGGACCTTGGAACAGTTTACTGGCGTACAAAATGACGCCGTCGCCCCCGAGAGATACGATGATATCGATCGAGCCCCAGTCTTCCTGCGGTATCATCCCGTCAACCTTACGCAGTTTCTCCGCTCGACGCAACACAGACGCCCGGTGAAGCGTTTCTTCTATGTCAGCGTTTTCTAAATCGTCGATGACGTCTTCGTCCAAGATGACGGTAATGCCCATTGTCATCATCGCGTGAGCGATCTCAATCAGCTCCGGAAGGAGACCCGTTCCGATCTTCTTCAGTAAGAAGATTCGTCTTGGTTGTTGACGCCACACTAACACCAACTGTTGCGTGCTCGGGTGAGAAATTCGAAGTTCACGGTTCTCGACAAGCTCTCTCGTGCACGAGAACCCATCCGTTCGAATAATGTACATGTCGGGAGCGTCGGTGAGTGAGCTGTGCTCCCCCACCACGAGACCCTCTTCGTCCGTATCGACAGAGATGGTCTCATCTCGCGAGACGGGATCGACGTTCGTCGATCCGTTCTTCAATCTCTCCGCATATTGTCGCACAAAGGTCTCTTGCGCGATTGAACCGAAATCGCACACGAGTCCAGACTCTGCCGCGAGAGCTTCGTCGACGTCCATTCCCTCGTGAATTCGCCAACACGCGACGAGAGATCCCGTTCGACCGATTCCCGCTTTGCAGTGCACCAGAATCGGTCGCATGGCTTCATCATTCACCGTTTCGATGAATCGTTCCACGTCCTCGTACGTCGGCGGTTCCATATCGGGAATGGGAATGTGCACAATGTTCAACGCACTGGGACCGAACGTCCCTTGCCCCATTCCTCCACCGAACGCCTGAAGCCACTGATTGTCTCTATCGGATCCGCGCAGATCGATCACCGTCTTGAAATTATTTCGCACGAGCCACGCTCTGCCCTCCGCCGTCGGTTGCCCGCCTCGATAATACATCGTCTTGGCTGGGTCGCAGACGTCACACACTACTTGGAGGTTCGGAATCGCCGTCCCACTCGGCGCGTTCGCGGCGCGCCGCCGCGGATCGACGAGATCCAGGGACGCGCTTCGCAACGCTTCGAACCGATGGCGCACCGTCACCGAACACCCACCGATTTCATCGCACGCCTCCTCTAATTTCACTCGCAACTCCCACAGCGCCGTGCGGAGACGTTGCAACTCTTTGCTTCGAAGATTGTTACTGAAGCGTCCCGCCACCTCCGCTGCGGACGCATACACGGCCACGCGTCCAAGAGCTTCGGTCACCTCTCCCGAACACGAGTCCAACGTGTTATCGTCGAAATCTACCTCGCACTCTTCCGATAACACCTCGGCGAAGGACGCCAGCACCGCGCGCTCCAACTGCGCGGCCAACTGAGGGAGCGGAACGTAGCTTTCGTCCGCATTTGCCGGGAACGCGACGCGAGGTCTATTCTGCCGTCCATTCTGACGCGTTTCCTCCATCTCATCCTCGACAGTCGGAAACATTTCGCTATCGGACACCGCGCACGGCGGAGGCGTTGAACGCCCGCACGGCGGAGACCACGCATGCGACCGTCCACCGTTTTTCGCAGGTCTACGTCCCACACGTTGCGCGCCGCATCGCGCAGGTCTAACATTTGTCGATCGTCTCACGGCACTTTTGGAGGATGACGTGCGCGCCGACGTCGCGCCGCGCGCCAACATCGCGTGCCAGGTCTATCCCCGGTACGCCCCTCCCGTTCCTCGCGCGCGCTCTCGCGACCGCGTGCGCGGGGTTCACCGCGGGGAGACGACGCCGAACGTCAAGAACAACGATTTCTCACGTCCCCACGCAAGCTTGAACGACGACGAGTCGCTGCGCGCGCGGTGACGCGGCGAAGTGTGCCCACGGCGACCGCGCGTCGGCGTGGACCGGGGCGCCATGGGTCGTTCAATCGATGAGCGATTGGTCCATGGGTCATTTGATCGGCCATGGAGCTGTCCATGGGTCATTCGAATGACGATGATCGACCGATCGGTCGTTCGATCGATGATCGATCGGTTCATGGGTCATTTCATCGATCATTGAACGGTCCATGGGTCATTTCATCGAAAATAATGGATCGATGAGTTGTTTCATCGACGACCGATCGGTTGATGGGTAGTTTCATCGATGATGAAACAGCCTTGGGGTCATTCGATCAATCTATCCTATGGATCGTTCGGTACCGCGATCGACGATCGAATGAATTCGATCGATGACTCGATCGATGGGCGATGGGTCATTCATCGATCGATCAATCAATCGTCGGTCCACCGATCGATCGGAAACACGCGTCGTCCCAGCGATCGAAGCATCGACTACTCGTTCGAATGACCTCGATCGATCTCATTCGATCGATGGAACCGACCCATCGAACCTGGAAATTGAAACCAACCATGGATCGCGAAACGAAAACGGTTCGCCTCGACCGACGATGACGATGACGACACCCCCCCTCGACACTCTTTGCCCGGTCCGTGACGACGATCCCCATGGCCCTCGCGCACGCCCAACTCGCGCACGTCGCCCAGGTGCGCCTTCGTCGCGTTCGACCGCGTCCGGCGTTGGACGCAGACCGGCCGTCGACGGGGCAGGCGAATGAGCCCGCGCGCGTCGAAGACGGAGCCGATCGGTGGGAATGGATAATGAGTTCGCCACCGTTCTCGTCTCGTCGAGAGTGTCGACCTCGGCGCCGTCGCGTTCGATGACCCTGGAGATTCGTTCACGACCGCCAGCACGCTCGAGCGATGACTGACGAATTCTTTTCGCGCGCAGTTTGCCTCCAGAAAGCGCGTGTGCGGCGCTCCCGTCGAGGCGTCTCGATGCGCGTCTCGCGTCCCGCGCGCTCGCGCCATCGCTCGTGCGGTGACCGCGTCCGGAGAAAAGAAGTCCGTGTTGATCGTCAACACGAACGGCGGCGGTCACGCGAACATTGGTTTTTGGCTCGCGAAGACGTTAGCCGCGGCGGGACACGACGTCACGATGAATGTCGTCGGGGCCGAGGACGACAAGAAGATGGCCAAGGCGCCGTTCACGCTGTTCGATGAGATTCGATCGATGGGTGTGAAGACGGTTTGGGCGAACCCGGACGAAGTGGCGACGAAGCACGCGGGCGCCAAGTTTGACGTCGTCGTTGACAACAACGGCAAGGACATGGACACCGTCGGTCCAGTCGCCGACTTTGCCGTCGCCGCCGGCGCGTCCCAATTCCTGTTCGTGTCCAGCGCGGGCATCTACAAGCCGACCCCCTGCCCGCCGCACGTCGAAGGTGATGCGGTGAAGGAAACGAGCGGTCACGCCTTGGTCGAAGCGCACTTGAAGACACTCCCGTTGAAGATGAGCTCTTTCCGTCCGCAATACTTGACGGGGTATGGTTCGAACAAGGACTGCGAGGAGTGGTTCTTCGACCGCGTCGTTCGGGGACGTCCGATCCTCGTCCCGGGCTCGGGCGATCAGCTCTCCTCCGTGACCCACGCCGAAGATTTGGCCACCATGATCGCCGCGGCCGTCGGCAACAACGCCGCCGCCGGTGAAATTTTCAACTGCGTCACGACCAAGGCGGTCACCCTCAACGGCATGGCTGAACTCTGCGCCAAGGCTGCGGGCGTCGAGCCGAACGTCATCAACTATGATCCGGCCGCCGTTCCGGACGTTGAAGTGAAGAAGGCCTTCCCGTTCCGCCCGATCCACTTCTACAGCTCGAGCGCCAAGGCTCAAGCCGTCCTCGGCTGGTCGCCGAAGCACCCGGATTTGTTGGCGGAGCTCGAGGAGCGTTTCGCCCACTACAAGTCCATCGGCCGCGATAAGAAGGAAATGTCGTTCGAGATCGACGACAAGATTCTCGCCGCGATCGGTAAGTAAATGTGTAATGAAAGCAGTTCAATATTACAGCGCGCGCCCACGATTATGATATTAATGTATTACGTAGTCATCGACCCGGCAACGCGGCGAAATCCCCCAAGAAATTTAACGCCATATGTTTCGCCGATTCCGCGGTCAGAGAGTGAATGTCTCTGTCTAGAGAGGCTCGATGGATCGCTTTCGGACTCGCGTACGCATACCCCGCGTGTCGAAGGGTCACCTCGACACCCTCGGTGAGCGACTCGTATGCCTCGCCGAGGTCCGCCGTCTTGTAGCGCTCCAGCTCATCCATGTCCCCGTCGATGATGTTCCAGTGTTCACCCGGTCGCGCGGTCGTGGCGATGAGGTTTGCCGCGGCCAACGACCGAGAGGCAAACCCGTCGATCGGAACGACGGACACTCCGACGTCGTCCTCTTTCTCGGCGATGTCCAACCCGTTCTCTCGCAACACGTCTCGACAGTGCTCCACCGTACGTCCCGGAGACGTCATCACGAAGACTCGCGTGCCCCGCTCGATCGCGGCTTTTAGCAACGGTTTCAAGTCCTCGTAGACGACCTGCTCTCCCTTGACGACGTCTCGGTCTTGAAGCCTCTCTTGGTCGACGGCTTCTTGCAAACCCGTCGGTAACATGCGTCGTCCGTCCCACCCCACAGACGACTCGACCTTCTCCCCCCACTTCAAGACGCTCATCAGCTTAATTTCCGTCCAACTCGACACGATCTCATCCACCGTCAACGGTCTCGTCCGTCGCTCGAATCGCTGCTCCGAGCTAAACACCGGTCCCGGCCGCCCGCCGCTCGTCGTCCTCCCGCCTATGATGGCCTCGTCCGCGATCACGCGAACCATCAGCACTCCCTCGCACGACGTCGATTCCCCGATGCACCTCCGCATCGCGCGCATCGCTTCCACGTACGACGACGCGTCCCCCGGGACGTTGTCCGGCCATCGCGCGCTCGCGACGGCGTGCGAAATCCGCGTCATCTCCACCGTCGCGTCCACCACCGCGTCGTACGCGAACAACACCGCGTCGGTGGATTTGGCGTTCGATCCACTCTCTTTTTTATCGCCCGCACCGCCGTTCCCGCGCGCGCGCGCTCGCACCGCGCGTCTCCCGTCCCCCGTGTCCACGTCCGAAGAATTCATCCTCATCAATCGCCGCATCATCATCCTTCGCGTCCTCGTCGTTCGTCCCGACGCCACCGCCCCCGTCCCCGCGTTCCGCGACGACGCGACGCATCGCCCCATCGCCTCCGGGCCCGTCCCACCGACCGACGCCCACTCGCGTCCGTCGCGCGGCGCGATCGTTCCGGTCGTCTCGACTCTACTTTTTATTTTAGCGCATCCACGCGTGTCCCGGTACCCATACACGGGATACGATGTATCCCATCTATACAACTCACGAGTCGTACCATTTTTCGAGCGATTCGTCACGCGCGGGACACATCGCGCGCGCGCGCATCATTCGTGCGTTGACGACGCGCCGGCGCGTTCGACACGTCACCGGGCGCGGAACACGATCGCGACGCACTTCCGATCGTCCCGACGCGTCGCCGCGGGGGAGACGCGCGAACACGGCGCGAGAATCGCTCGCATCGCGCGCGCGACACAACACTCCCGAAACACTCCCGAAACGTTACACAACTGAAAATGTTACGATAATTGCCCTCATATTTAAGGAAAATTAATTAGGGAACCGACGGTACCAAAACGTTACACAACTGAAAATTCGTGTCACCAGACTGAATGAGGTCAAAAACCAGACTGTATAAAAAAATGCGAAAAAATTACACGCGGTGCACTATCACGGACGAGTCAGGATTGGTCAATGGGTCTATGGGCACACAGTGCGTGCGCGCTTTGTGCGCGCGTCGAAACGGCTGAAACGGCTGAGGAGGCGCGGGCGGACGGACGCGCGCGCGAAGAGTGGTCTCGAAGACGTGACGCGACGTCGCGCGGACGGACGGACGGACGGAGGATGGTGGTCGGCGTTCCCCCGTACGGCGCGCGCGGGGGGGGGGGGAGCGGTGGGACGACGACGACGGCGGCGTGGGCGCCGCGCGAGCGAGGCGCGTTCGGGCTCGGAGGCGCGTTTCCGGAGGTGGGCGTCGTGCAGTTTCCGTGCGGGATGGGGTGGTGCGCGAAGGGTGGGATCGATGGGGACGGGGATGATGTCGGGGAGGCGCCGGGGTGTTTGGAGATGGGGTTCGAGAAGTTGTCTGAGACGGCGGCGAGACGCGCGTTCGACGAGGAGACGACGACGCGCGAGTACGAGGGGTTTCTGCGACACGTTCGTCTATGGGCGCGGCGTGCGAAGCGCGAGATGGAGAGTGATGGGGATTGGTGGTCGGCGTGCGCGCGAGTGGGAGCGCTCGAGAGGTCGGAATGGGTGCGGCGGGTGAGGAACGTCGGCGCGGAGGAGCTCGAAGCCGCGCTCGTCGCGGGTGAGGGCGAACCCCTCGTCATCGAGGACGGTGGAAAAGATTGGGACACGTGGACGTTGGATAGGTTCAAGTCCGAGATTGGTTCATTTTTCGTGAGCGTGAACGATCGCGCGCCCGCGCGTCGGTCGGATGTTCCGAAGCAGAGGACGCACCAGTTACGTTTCGACACCTTCGTCGACTACGTCGCGTCTCGCGACGGAAGTCTCGAGGATTTGGAATTCGATGACAAACGCGTCCCATTCTACGCGAATGGAATGCGCGTGTTCAGCGATCCAAACTTGGGGGAAAAGCTCTCGCGAGCGTTTCCGAGACCTCGATTCACGGCGACGTGCGATCACACCGAAACCATCATTCGGGAATTGATGAACCAACTCGGAGCGAACGCCGAGACGACTCGAAACGTAGAGGTGAACGTGTCGAAATCACTAGATAAATTATTTTGTGGTCCGAAAGGGACGATCACGCGGTTGCACTACGACGCTCAAGACGCACACGGGTGGCTGGGGCAAGCCGTCGGGTGGAAACTCTTCGTCTTGTACCCTCCGAGCGCCGGTCGACTGCTCCATCCCATCGAAGACTCGCACGGCGGCGTGGACCCCTTGAATCCGACCGAGTGTGAGCGCTTCCCATCCTTTGCTCAAGCGACGCCGCGCGTGTGCGTCCTCGCGCCTGGAGAAGTTTTGGTGAATCCGCGTGGGTGGTGGCACTACGCCGTATCCCTCACGTCGAGCGTCACCGTGATGAGAAACTTTTACCACGCGACCACCAACGCCGCCGCGTTGGTCGATATGATCTTAGACAGCGCAAAAAAGGCTAAGGTCGGAGAGCGACGCGACGGCGACACAAACCTGTCCCGCACAGTGCGTGTTGAAGCATCCCCGGTCGCGTCGCGTCGCGTCGCGTCGCTAGGTTAGCGAGGGCATGAATAGTTGAAAACATTTCAATAATCGAGATTAAAAGCCTATGGAAATAATTCGGCAGCATTACACGCGTACTTGAGCGAATATAAAGCACGGTTAGCGGCATGCGCGCGAAACCACGGAATGAATCAAGTTGTGAATTCGCGCGCACGAGTCTCTCTCGCGATTACGCAGAGAACAACTCCTCCAAAGTCATGTCGCGAACCTTGGCTACTTCCTTGAACGTTCGCATCTCAGACAAACCCGCCACAACTGCCCGAGCGTTGTTCAACGGGTTCGCGCTACCAAGTTGCTTCGCGAAGCAGTTCTTGTACCCCGCAAGCTCCAAAACCGTTCGGCACGCCCCGCCAGCGATGACCCCCGTGCCCGGGCTCGCCGGTCGAAGCATCACGACCGCGCCACCCTTACCCTTGACCGTCACTCGGTGCGGAAACGTGTCACCCTTGGTGATCGGCGCACGCTTCGCGCTCTTCCTCGCGTCCGCCGCCGCCTTCGTCACCGCGATTTGCACCTCCTTGGCCTTTTTGCACCCGACGCCAACCAAGCCCTTGCCATCGCCCACGACGACGGTGGCCCGGAAGCTCATCTGGCTACCACCCTTGGTGATCTTAGTCACACGAGAAACTTGGACGACGGATTCCTGCATCCCGTCGTCCTCCTTGCCGCCGCGCTTGCCGCGCTTGCCGCGACCGCCGCGACCACCGCGACCGCCGGCGCGTCCGCGGGGGGCTTCATCGCCGCTCTCGTTGGTGGAGCCCTCACCCTCGGCGCGAACGACGACGGCGACGCCGCGCGCGGGGCGACGAATATTCTTACCGCGAGCGCGCGCATCGCCGAGCGACACGCGTCCGAACGCGGACGTCAACGCCGACGCGGACATGGTGGCGGAGGACATCATCGTCTTCCTTCCCGAGACGGGCGGTGGATTCGTCGACGGAGCTGTGCGCTTCGACGAGACGTGCGGTGCGTGAACGCGAGCGCGCGAGGGTCGCGAAACGACTCGAGGTAGTTTCGGTGCGACGCGTGCGTGAAGCGCGCGGGCGTGTGGGGGGGCGGCGACGACGACGAGGCGAGACCATCGGGCGAAGCCCTAGGTTCAGGGAAACGAAACGCGACGTCATCCGACGGGGTGATTTATTGATCGGTTACAATTGGGTGAAATATGGAAGGGTGACGAAAATCCCGACCAGCGGGGGTGAGACGCGAGACGGGTCGCGGCGACGACCGAGAGCGACGATCGGGGCGTGTGGGAGGTTTCGAGACGTCCGTCACGCGTTGTGATCGCGACTCTCGGCGCGAATGTCGGTGCTGGAGAGGTCGACGCGGAACTCGGGGAGCTCTCGGAAGAGGCGTCCGGCGGCGAGGGGGCCGGCGGCGGCAAGGACGTCGAGAGGACGAATGAACTCGCCGGTGGCGCGATCGAGGCGACCGGCGACGATGAAATCGCAGTCGTTGTCGCGAATATTTTCGAGGGATCGGGCTAGGGCCTCGGAACTTCCGGCGTACTTGGGATCGAGGAGTCTGGCGGCGGTGTCGGCGCCGACGACGAAGGTGACGTTCGGGACGGCGCGAGTCTTATCGACGAAAAGAGGTGTCTTCGTGAGAAGACAGATCACGCCTGGACGTGAAAATTGTTCCAAGCGTCGCATGATCTCATCCATGTCGAGCGTTCCCTTGTCTGCGTTTGTGACCCCGATTTCAAAGGCTCCGAGAGCGCCCTCCGGCATGGCGCTCACCGCCGCTGCGAGAAGTTTTTCGTGACCCTCGTGAAGCGGATTAAACGAGCCACTGAGGATCACATTCGCGCGCGTGGCGCCCACGGCGGTCAATATGCCTTCGGTGAATTCTAACACCGACGGCGATGCTTTTCCGCCCGTCTGTGAACCGTCGTCCGCCAACCATCTATCCACGACGTCTCGCGGACTCGTCGGCGAGACATAGGCGGGTTCCTCGATCACATTCACCACCAAGTCCTCCCGTTCGCTCGCGCTCAAAACATCGCGCACTAAGTCTACACCCGCGTCCGCCCCTAGGGCCGCGTCGACGAAATCTCCGCTCGACTGTCTCGCTTCTTCGTAGAGGGCTCGCAAAACTAACCGACTCGCGCACCCGTCCTCTTCAAACCTACCCCGTCCGGTCGTCTTCTCTAATCTCATCTCGTACGTCGTCATCCTACCCATGGTTCGACTCGCGACATAACACCGATGCTCGCCTCGCTTCACCACCTCCTCCGTCGTCAACGAGCACGTCGCGCCCACGCCCGCTGTCGCCGCCGCCTCCGCCGCGCTCGCCTCCCTCGAGCTCGGATGTCGCACCGCCCGCGCGTACGCCGCCTCCGCGAGCGCCTCCGCCATCTCTAACGACGCGTACCTCTCGATCGCCCTCGCCCTGGCCTCACCGACGATCGCCGTCGTGGACTCTCGCGCGTAGGGCACGCTCGCCTCCACCAGCGTCCTCGAGCAGTTGGGCACCGAGACGAGCCACCCCAGCGCGCGCGCGCCCCCACCCGTGACGTGCATCGCGCACCGCACGCGCGACGCGTGTATGGACTCCACGATCGCGCGCACGCCCGCCTCCATGACGCGCCGGCGTTCGCGCGGTGACGATTGGGGCCGATGGGCCGATGGAGCTCAGAGAAAACCGATTCGGTGTGACCGATCGAGATCGAGGTCGACACCGCGTGGGGGTCGTCGTGCGCCCGCGCCGTCAGTCCGCGACGCGCGCACCGCCGACCGCGAGCGTGATCGAACGTGGACGCGTCTTGGACGACATGCCGGCCGCGAACGGCCGAGCGATCGGCGCGAGCGAGCGCGCGGCGCTGCTCGGGACGGATGCCAACACCCAACGTCGAGCCACGGATGGTGGTGGCGACGAGGAAGCGTGGGAGCGC
>Ga0181568_10001272_pt1 | contig 23252 bp, 19 predicted proteins | sample 101ome_20_FD_133758 | JGI IMG/M metagenome (GOLD analysis project Ga0181568, IMG submission 133758) | Coastal salt marsh microbial communities from the Groves Creek Marsh, Skidaway Island, Georgia - 101404AT metaG (megahit assembly) | ecosystem: Environmental > Aquatic > Marine > Intertidal...
GAACGTGCCCACGTACTGAGCGCAGCCTTTGAGGCAGCATAATCTGCACCGTGCGGAGAGCCTCTGGTGGCTAATTGAGAACTGACCACAACCATGCTTGCATGCGGAGCAAGATGAGGCTGAACAACTTTCCACACGTTGACAGCACCTTCGAAATTGGCTTTCATTGTTCGGCGCAAATCATCGAGCCCCATCTCAGCGGCAGGAACACGATCGTATCGACCATGATTGAGTACGAGAGCATTGATTTTCCTGTTCATCCAAGCATGAATGCCAAGCAACCCTACTTCGCCTTCGTCGGAACAATCGACCTTGACGGCCAGTGCATCGCCACCAGAGTTGCGAATCTCATCAACAACCATCTCTGCAGGTTTCGATGATGAATTGTAGGTGAGCAGGACGTCATAGCCATCCTTCGCTAATCGATGACTAATGGCAGCACCAATGCCTCTGCCACCACCAGTAACAAGAGCAACGGGTCGAGAGGTCATGTCTTTCCCACTGTGAAGGTATTCATCAATTCATTGCAAGAATTGAGCCAACTGAGGAGGCTGCCATCCCTCGGGTTTCAGCACCTTTCCATCCTCTCTTCGAAGGACCTTTCCATCAACGAGTTTGGCCATGTTGCTTCGATGAACTTCGTTGAAGGCCTCATCGTAGATGTGTTGCATGCCGTGGTTGATGATGGTTCCAGCGAGGATGTAGCCGATGTCCGCCAATGCGTCGAGGACTTCAACAAGATCGCCTGCTCGAGCAGCCTCAGCATACTCTTGAACTTCTTCTGTGAGGAGCTTAATTCGCAATTCAATCAATTCGTCAGGTCCAAGGTCTGGAGCATCGAGTTTTGGAATTTCAAAGGCTTCATTGAATTCAAGCAGAGACTTGACAATTGGGTTCATGGTTGCATTACAATCGATTGGGTTCTTCAATGTTCCATGCCTCATCTCTAGGCTTTTCGTTGTATAGCATAGTGGACAACCGAACGTCCAATAAGCACAACTGCAAACACAATAGCGGTGATGAGAGCAATCATCGAACCGCTACCCGTCTCCAATTCAGCAGAGAGATAAAGTCCGAGAAGAACAGATACAAAGCCGAAAATTTGCGTCAAAATCATGCATGTTCTGTAACTTCGACCAACCAGTTGAGCAGTAGCTGCGGGTGTGACGAGCAATGCCGTAACAAGTAGCGTTCCAACGACTTGAACCATGGAGACTACAATTGCCGCAACAGCAGCACTGAACCACAAACCAACCCACCGAGTTGGAATTCCTTGAACCCGTGCTGCGACCGCATCGATGGTTGTTGCAAGCAAAGCATCGTGAAGGAAGAAGAGTGAGACGAGACTGAAGAGGGAGATGTAGAGAATCAAATCAAGATCGTCATAATCGATGAGCAATAGATTGCCGAACAGGTAGCCTTCGATATCAGAGGTTATTCCTCCCCCCCAGATACGTAGAACAACTAAGCCAAGTGCCAACATTCCAGTAAGGAATATCGCAATTGATGCATCACCAGTCAGCAATTCCCGTTCTTGCAATTCATGGATGATCAATGCCGCAGTCAAGCTGAATACAAGGGCATACCATAACGGTGCAGTTGCTCCAAGAACGATGCCTACTGCTACGCCTCCGAAGGAAACGTGAGCAAGACCGTCTCCCATCAATGCGAGATTCTTCATCAAGAGGAAGGATCCATAAAATCCAGCGACGATGGTTGTCAAAATTGCAGCAACTAAGGCCCGTTGGAACATCTCCAATTCAAAAAATGCAGGGAAGGTTGTACCTGGCATGAATGGGCCCAGCGGTTCAAGAACATACGAGAGAATCTCAATCAAGTGTTCACTCAATTGCATCATTCTTCCTCCGAATGGGAGTGCGTATGGACATGCTGCAAACCAACCAATCCAGCCAAACCGCTCAAATCTGGGATTTCACTTGGTTTTCCGTCGAACTGAATCTGTCCATCGAGATAGATGACTCTGTGAGCAGATTGGCGAATGGCTGTCAAATCGTGAGAGACCATCAACAGAGTCTTGTTTTCGTTATGGCAGAGGTCATCAAGCAGTTTGAGAATTCCATTTCGGGAACTTCTGTCAACGTTCACAAGTGGCTCATCAAAAATGAGTAATTCTGCATTGGACGCAAGTGCTCGGCCGATGACAGCACGTTGGCGTTGTCCGCCAGAAAGGCGTGCAATGTCCATATCTGCGAGTTCTGTTAATCCTACGAGTTCCATGGCTTTCTCGACATCCTTGTCGTTCCTTCTTCTTCGAAATGAGAACAAATCACTGGTGGAAAGAGTTCCCAAAGAAACCAATTCTTTCACAGTCATTCGCATTTTCGTTGGAATGCTTGCAGCATCTTGAGAGACCCATCCGACCGTTCCATTGAAATTGACATTCATAGGATTGTGTCCAAATACGGTCACACTCCCAGCTGAAGGTTGTAGGATCCCCAAGACAGTCAACAAAAATGTGGACTTCCCTCCTCCATTCGGCCCCACAATTCCAACGAATTCACCCTTGTTGATACGCAGGTTAATGTCCTCGAGAACCAACTTGCCTGAACGTTTGACGGACAGGTCGGTTGCTTCCAACATAGAAGAGGCTACGGCCGACCTACTAGATGAAATCGCCTGCACATCAATCGCCTCAAGGCTTGGTCTCAAGCTGTTTCAAAGCGTTCCAGAACTTCTCATAGGGCACGACGTGCCGAAAAGAATACTGCGGTGATCTTGTATGCCACGAAAAGGAATACTCCGCCAACAAATAACAATGGGATGAGGTCTACGGAATGCATCTTCGATCCTCCATGTATTCGTTCGCCTTCATCAGCAACCTAATCCTGCCTTGAGGCTGTTGAGGTTCTTTTCCATCAAGGACAGATAATTGTCATTGGAGTCCTTTGGAGGCAATTCCATTGTATACAAAATTTGTATTGTAACTGCGCCATTGGTTTGATCGACGATGCTGTTGACTGCGGTTTCATCGGTATATTCCTCGATGTAGAGAACCGTGATTGCATCTTCCTCGATCTTCTCAACAACATCAGCAATGTCTGCCGCACTTGGCTCACCTTCAGGGTCTAGCCCATGGACGGTAACGAACTCAAGGTTGTATCGATATGCCATGTATGAGTAAGCGTTGTGGTTCGCAATAACAGCGTTGTTGGTGCATGTTCCGTTTGCTCCAAATGCTGCATTGTAGTCAGCATCGACCTCGTCGAGACTTGCCATGAACGAATCAGCGTTGCTCTGGAATGTGTCAGCCAAGTCAGGGAAGGCCGTCTTCAATTCATCAAGAACAAGAGCAACCTGTGCTTTGTAAGCAAGAGGGTCGAGCCAGCTGTGAGGATCGAAAGCAAGCGCTTCCTCATCACCGTGGTCATCGTGACCCTCCTCATCACGATGGTCATCATGAGTTTCTTCATCATCATGGTCGTCAGGTCGCTGGTTCTCGGTCCACATGAGGCCTGCACCTTCACAATCTTCCTCGGTTGTGTGCGTAGTGTCAACAGTATGCGTGCTCATATCGTAACAGACCATTTCACCATCTCCGTGGCTATCATGGGCATGTTCATCATGTCCACCCATGCTGATGATGTGAAGTTCAACACCTGCTGGGAGAGCGAAACCGTAGGCGCCTTCTTCTTCAACGTGGAAGCCAATGAACGCAACACCTTCTTCGTGTTCGTCACCCATCATTTCCATGACTTCGCTAAATTCTTCCATGCTGATGTTCCCATCTCCATCTTCGTCGTACATGACGAACATCATTTCGGTCATGTTGTCGTCATCTTCGTCGTGTGTTTCCTCTTCATCATGGTCGTGGTCATCATGATCGTCTTCTTCCGACATCATCATTTCAGACATTTCTGAAAATTCATCAAGGGAAAGGTGGTCGTTTTCGTCCTCGTCAAAGACTTCAAAGTAGATTTCAGCCATCTCTTCACCGCTGAGAGGGAGGTCTCCTTCCATAGCGTTCATGAGACGGTCAAGTTCGTCTGCATCGAGGTTTTCATCCTCGTTCATGTCGGCTATGTGGAACATGGCCTCAAACATCGCCATCTCGATTTCGTGAGCGGGGTCATGTTCATCATGACCATCACCCAAATCACTTCCTGAGTTGTCCTCGCCATGATCATGGTCATCATCGTGGTCGTGGCCATCACTTCCCATTTCTTCAGCCATTGTGAGGAATTCACTCAACGAGAGGAGCCCGTTACTGTCCGTATCGAACATTTCAACCATCTCTTCTGCATCCATATCATGGTCTTCTTCCATCCACATGTGTCCTGCAGCCTCGCAGTCTTCCTCAGTGGTGTATTCGTCGTGATCTTCGTGCGTTGTCATGTCGTGACAGATGCCGTGTTCGTCACCATGGTCATCGTGATCCTCATGGTCTTCATCGTGTTCATCATGCTCGTCATGATGGTCATCGCCATGATCGTGATGTTCGTGCGCGCCACCCATTGCTGCGATAGCAATGGTGAATGCCTCAATGCCCTCTGCTTCGAATTCGAGCATGTATTCACCCGCTTCAAGTTCGTAAACTGAGATTGTTGTATCTGTTGGACATTCGCTTGATGCAGTCAAGTTCTCTTCAGCTCGAACCATTTCATGGTCGTCATGGGCATGGTCACCATGACCATCGTGATCATCATCTGCGTGGTCATCATGGTCGCCATGATCATCGTGATCATCATCGTCATGGTCATCATGGTCCTCATCGTGATGGGCGTCCTCAGGCATAGCGAGGTTGTAAGCAGCGTTGTCACTGTGGATTTCATCTGCGAAGTATATCGACTCAGCTAAGATGTGGACGTCTGTTGTTCCTGGTGAAGAGAGTGACTTGCACAATTGATCAACGAGTAAACGTTCGTAATCAAGCGCTGTCTGGCCTGTTGGCATGGCGTGCGTGGAAAATGATGGAGGAGCATCATCGCCGAGACTGTCCATTGTCGCATCAATCCAGGATTCTAGACCGAGGCCGTGGTAGAAGAACAAGTCAGCACCTTGCAATCGAACAAGATCTGCTGCAGATGGCTCGTAATCGTGAGCCGGGACGTTTGATGGGGCCAAGGTCTCGACGTTGAGTGTGTCTCCAGCGATAGCAGAGACAATTTGTTCGATGTGATATGTAGAAACGAGGACAGTCCCTTTGCCTCCATCTTCTTCGTCCACCGTTCCCAAACAACCAGCAAGGCTGGAGAAAATCAAGATGCTGGCAGTCAATAATACGTGCATTGTGCTTTTGCGCATGGTCGCTCCACAAATAATACATATATAATATAAGTTAATAATTAGCGTAAAGAGAAGTATTATTATTCCTTGTTGATTCGCAAAACCATGAGCAGAGTCGTGTCCTTTAGCGTGGACAATCAATTCGCTGATGAATTAGACAACCTAGTGCAAACATCAGGTTATGACAACCGTAGTCGATTTCTGCGAGATGCATCGCTTCATTTTGCTGAGGAACTCCAGCGTGGAAGTCTTGAATCAATGGACGATAATACCCAAATCGAGGGTATCCTCGTTGTCTTCTTTCAACATGGAATCGAGCAAAAATTACACAACATTCGACACTCAGGCGAAATCTCCGTAACATCGTACAGTCACACAAGCCAGTTCAACAATTCATGCGTTGATATGATGCAAGCCTGCGGAACTGCAGGAAACGTGAGAAAAATTATGCAACAACTTCAGAAGACGCAGGATGTTGATCGTGTGACATTCATTCCTGCGCCACTACGTGACCACGGTTGCTGTTGAGTACTCTCTAGTCTGCAACTACGACATCGGGGACGTCAACTGCGAATCCAATCATGAGTGAGGCGAGTAGGACCCATCCAGTGAGCATGGACACACGGAAGAGTGTGGTTTGGAAGTCTGAAAAACTGTCTTTTTTGAGAACGACGTAGATGTTTGCGACGGCCATCAAACCCGATGCTGCAAGGAAATAGATGCTTTCAATTGGGTCGGAGAAAGCAAAGCAAGCAAACCACAAGAGCGAAAGCTGTATCGTTGTTCGGGTTGTTGCTCCTTCGCCAAATTTCGAAGGGAAGGAATGGATACCTTGCTCACGATCGCTTTCGACATCCATACGTGCATAGTTAATGTCAAAGGCTGCAATCCAGAGTGCAACCCCGAGTGAAATGGCAAAAATGGTCGGTGCCCAGAGCGATGTGTCTGTAATCGCTGCCCATCCATGCGTGTCTGCGGCAATGGCAGCCCATGCACCAGCGGGAGCGAGACCAAGGCAAAGTCCGAGCCAAAAATGACACAACCAGGTAAAGCGCTTCATGTAGGGATAGATGACAAAGGCGAGTACAGGTAGCCAGGCCATCATCAATGCAACTTCATTGAGCAAGCCAGCACTGATGAGGAGCATCAACAAGAACACGGCTGAAAGAATCCAAGCCGTTTGCATGCTCATTGTACCCGATGCAAGATGTCGGCCTTGTGTCCGGGGGTTGGCAGCATCAATGTCTCGATCGATGATTCTGTTCAAAGTCATGGCAAGTCCACGCGCGCCAACGGCTGCCAGCAAAATCCATACAAGATCAACGCCATAGCCATGATCAAATTGTTCGACGGCTATGATGTATCCAATCAGCACGAATGGAAGAGAGAACAATGTGTGTTCGATTTTCACGAACTCAGCGATTTGCTTGAAGTTCATACCTTCACCTGAACTCAAGATGCGGTGGCCATTGGTATTTGTCAAGTTCGGGATGTTTGCGTACTGCTTCAAGTGTTTCATCGGAGTGCATTGTGACAGCAGGCCATCGACGTACACCGTGTTCGTTCGATGGAATCGGAGTCGTAGCATCCCAGCACATCCTCTCTTTGTTTTCATCGAAACGTAGTCCGCGCCCAACATCGAAGCGAGATGTGAGTTGCCACAGCAATCGACGACGAGCCTTTTCACAATGCAAGTCAAGATCATCATTGGTGATGAACAACCATCGGAGAGATGAAGAAGAATCCAATTGCCAAATTTGATTTTTCAATTGGTCTATTTTTTCTCTACGAGCCGATTCTGCACCATCGTTTGACGTATCAGAACCTTCCTTTGGAGATGGTGAAGCGGGAATGTTCGTGGTTACAACGAGCATACTATCCCGGAGCATACGTGCATCAGAGACATCATCAAGAGCAAGAACAGAATCAAGACCATCGAAGGATGGTGCAGGTTCAAGTCCCTGCCTCCATGCAGGAACATCTTGCTTGAATGAACCTTCTAGCGGATCGTTTGAGGAACGTGGATCGGCTGCTGCAAGTGTTGTTGCATCAATGAGAAGTTTAGAATGAACATTCTCGTAAGGGCTCGCAGCTTCAAGCGAATCGGCTACCATCCCATCGAGAACAATAACATCTGTTGCAATGTGGACGTTGTTATTCATCGCATCCAGAAGTGCTTCCAAATCCTTTGGGTCTTGATCTGGGTCAACCACAATCATACTCTTGAGGAACATCATCTGGCCAGCACCGAACAATCCCAGTGCCGTTTTTCTTCCTTGGCGAGGGTAGCGTTGCTTGGATGAAACGATGGCAAGGTTGTGGAAACCAGTCTCAAGCGGGAGGTGGACGCCGATAACGTCTCGATGTTGGAACCGCAGTACTGGAGAGAATTGACGTCCGATGGCTTCTCCAAGGTATCCATCTTCCATTGGAGGGAGTCCAACAATGGTTGCAGGGAGCATAGCATCCTTGCGATGTGTGATGGCTGTGACGTGAAGTACGGGATATTGTCCTGTTAGGGAATAAAACCCGAAATGGTCACCAAATGGTCCTTCAGTTCGTGTTTCACCTGGAATGCAGTAGCCTTCAATGACGATATCTGCCTCTGCTGGAACCATCAGGTCTTGGCTAACTGCCTTAGTGATACGCAGTGAACGTCGACCTAAGATTCCAGCAAACTGGTATTCGCTCAAATTGTCAGGAAGTGGAGCGATAGCAGAGAAAATGAGTTCTGGAGGCCCACCTATGCAGATGGCGACAGGCATTCGTTCTCCGCTTGCAGCAGCGTGATCTGCAGCATGTTTGTGGATTTGCCAATGCAATCCGATGTTCTTCTCATCGAAGACTTGAGCACGATACATCCCAAGGTTGTGGTCGCCCGTCTTCGGATCTTTGGTGACAACTAAGGGGAGTGTGACGAAGTGACCTCCATCCATTGGCCACGTCTTTGGAATCGGGAGCTTGGTCAAATCTGGATTCTTCATTCGAACCTGTTGGCAGGGGGCTGCAAACCGCCTCTTCCGTGGTGGCATAGCAAAGGCGTCTCGAGCAAGGGGAAGTGCCTTCCATGGCATCTTGACGAACGCACCAATGTCTGGTTTCATCATTGCTGTCATGCGGTCGCCGACTTCTGTTTCGTGTGATGCGCCGAGTGCATCGAGTGTTCGTTGATGACTACCGAAGAGATTCATAACCAGAGGCATAGACGAAATTGAGCCATCTGCGAGCCGTGGTTGCTCAAAAACGACAGCAGGGCCGTCGTTCTTAACCAGGAGGTCAGCAATGGCGCCCGCTTCGTAAGCAACATCAACGGGACGGTTGATGCGCAGCACCTCACCATTCTTTTCGAGATGCTTCAGAAATCGTCGTAGACGTACCCAAGCCACGACCTTCCGAGAAGCCGTTTACCTTTGAATCGTCGCATTTGAGCAGGTGGCAATTCATTCTCCGAACCATTCTGGATAAGGACACTCTGTGTAGAGCGACCAACCCACCATAGAGCACCCAATGTAATCGGCTCCAAATCGAATCATGTCCCATCTTCCAGAGATAGTGAATGTTGGATGAGCGATGCTTGTAAGTGTGATACGTGCACCCCATGCATCGGTTTCGATGTTTATTGTGGCCTCAAAAAGAAGATACTTCTCATGAAACCACATTTTCGTACCATGAAAAGCGTCAAGAAGTGGTTGTTCTTTTTCTTCACGGATGGCTTTCAGTTTGTCGTTTTCTGATGAATTTTCAACCATAAGAATACTGTTTTTCACAGTACATAAAGGCTCAAAATGGGACTTATTCATCCTCGACCAAGGTCTTCTTTTCGGGCTGCATCAGAATGATTCCAATACCGAGTGCTGATACGATTGCAACCGCGATAGCAGCGGTTTGAACCATCGAATCGTTTTCACCCGTACTTTGGATATCGCCTTCTGGTTGCGTGGTATCGTTATGCGTGTGGTTTGCGTCAAGGTGAACGTCTTCATTGATCGTCACGCTACCATAGAGGGTTTCTGTTAGCGTTCCGTTGATGGACTTCATGTAGGACACGTTCCACAAGCCAATGGATTCATTCCCGTTAAAGATGAATTCGTACCGATTCTTGCAGTTGTCATCAACCAAGCTTCCATTCTCATCGAGAGCACATTCGTAGACGAGCGTTGGCGAGCGTGCACTTGCACCGTCTTTGCTCAATTCAATAACAAGCGACATGTTCTCTGTCGAATCTTTCATCCAGAACCAAACCGAATCACCGGCTTTGAGGGCACTTGCAGGCACATCGGCTGGTTGTGGCCCTTCGTCGTTAACAATGACGGTGTAGATGACCAACTCGTGAGCCGCTACGGGTGCTGCGAGCAGCAACATAGCCATTGCAACCACAAAGGAACGCATGGTTGGGCCATGTGCACCGAGAATAAATACAATACGCAAGGTATCTGTCGCCCTGTCATGGACACGCGAGTGATTGCCCTAGGCATCTTTGGCATTCTTTTTGCCTCATCGATTACTGTTCTACTCGCAGGCGTCAGTGAAGATGCTGAAACGTCGGAACCAACCTTCTCCTTTGCAGCGGGCGATCCGTTGTTCCAAGGTGAAGGACACGACCACTCGAACGCGAGTCAACATCAAGCAGGTACCGACAACATCGAACAACTCGCATTTAACCCACTGACGTCGCCAGGAAATGCCGAAGTTTCCGTTGCTCGTTCGCCTGATGGCCGCGTCTACACCTACCAAGCAGGTTGGAACGACATGCATATTGTTGACGTCACCAATGCTTCTGATCCTCAGGTTGTTGGCGTTTACAACGATCCAAACACACAAGTTCTCGATGTGAAGTATCTTGAATACAACGGAAACGAATATGTCATTCTTCAGAATCAACTCGTCGATTCGGGATATGCCGATCCAAACGTTGGTGAATGGGGAGATCCTTCACAAGTTTCTGTTGTTCTCATCGATGTCACGGACAAAACAAGACCGACGTATGTTGACTCATGGTACGATGTCGACCATCCAAGCGGCCCTCACAACCTCTATCCACACATGATTGATGGAGAATGGTACATTTTCGTAGCCAACCCAGATTACGAGCAATGCGACTCAGCCCTAGGTGAAGCATGTGGTGGTGTCACTATCGCTCACCTCAACCTCCAAGGTAGTGCTTCTCGCACACTCCCAGGCATCCCCGCATCAGGTGTTGGTCACACCATCATCAAGGTCGGAGAATACGAGGTTGCTTGGGAAACAACTCGAGGCGGTTGGATTTACATCCATGACATGACCGTGCAACGATGGCCAGGTGAGGACACCGAAGATCCACGTTATGGCCGAACCTTCATCTACGGCTCGTATTGGGAAGCAGGCCTCCGAATTGGAGATGTCACGGATGTCCCTCATCCAGTTAATTCACCTGCTCAGTACACCACGATGGCAACCCTGTGCAAAGCAGGACAAGGCAATCCAGTAATGTGCAGATGGCGTGCGCCTGAGGTCGGTTCCTGGATGGATTTCCTTGATTTGGACAACGATGGTCAACCAGACAGCGGAACAACTGGAAACGAAAACGGTGGACGTGTGTCCTACATTCACTATGCGGAACCCTTCCCAGAAATGCTTGATGTTTCTCATCTTGGACTCGGTGACGAGCCTCGACATTACGTGACAGCAGCTGTCGAGTGCCTCGACCTCTACGAGGGAACAGGCATTGTCTACCTGCTTGACACTACTGAGTATTCCATGGAAAATGGGAACTTTAAGTTCGAGATCTCCATGACCCGAGATTGGGAAATCCCCTATGCATCGGACCATTGTTTCGGTTCATCCTGTGAACTCGATCCTGTAGCGGACGAATGGTTGTTGTTCAGTCCACACAACCTCGACAGTGGTTATTTTGAGACCACGGAAGAGACCGATCAATCTCGTGGCGGTACATGGGATGGACGTCTGTACATCTCTCATTATCACGCAGGAGTGTGGATTGTTGACGTTGAAACGCTCATCTCGCCGATCGCTACGGATCGAATCGATATCCATTTTGAAGCCACAGTCGGCTTTTATCTTCCACGAGGCCACCTTGATGGAACACCTCTTGACAGCGCATTCTACGACTTCTCGTGGGTACCGTTCCTCTGGGCAGTAGAATTCCACGAGGGGCGAATCTACGCATCATGCATTTCGACTGGACTCTACATCCTTCAGCTGGATATTGATGAACCGTACATCGGGATGCCCGTTTGATTTGCAAAGGGTAGCGTCTGACAAGACCCACTGCAAGCCCTCGCTTTGCCAATACTTGAGCAGTTCGTTATTGTATAGACTCTTTAATCCATATAGTTACATTGAAGTTTAACACATCACTATTCAACCATAGCACTGTTTTTACACAAAGAATCTGTAGAATGAGCATGGTCAGACCACCTGCCGCCTTGTACTATGGAAACAGAATCTTGGATCAAGATCTTTTTCGCATTAACGCTGAAAGTAATCAATATGACGCTTGGTCTTACACTTCTAGACAATACATCTGCCCGGGATGCGGAATCAGATACCGCCTCGCTGCCTTTGACGATGAGGCCTCGAACTTTGTTTACCCTATAGACGAATTAGAAAACGATCACCAACATTTCCTGTTAGTTGCCAATCATGGTTTCGAAAATAAAGAAACTATAACTATTCAAAACGAAGAGGATGTTTATCAACATTTTAACAACTGTGAACCTGGCTTAGCAGACGGGATTTATCATGTCACTTCCGATTCTAATGAACGCCTCTTGAACCTCGTTGAAATCTTATCCCGTTTCTCAAAATCCGACACTGGATTTGGCAAGGGTGCAGGCCAAGCAGCAGGAATTTGGAGGGGAGAGTGCGAGGCATACTTGCTGATAGATGATTCACTGCCTGTTTCTTACGTGGCCACGACGAGCAGATCAGTCATTGAAAGCGAATCAAATGGTAGATTTGTTTTGTATGAGCATGATGTTGAATCACTTTTCCATAAGATGAATGAAGAGAAACCTGAACTAAATCTGAAGTATTACAAAGAACTCTGGATGATCTCGGACCTATTCACTATGTTTGACTACAGAAGAAAAGGCTATTCGAGACAGTTATCCGAGCACGTGATTTCTGAGAAAGGGATGAATCTTGCAGATCTGCCAGTGACCATACCATTGACAGAAGGGTCTATGTCACTATTCCGGTCATTATCAACTGCAAATTTGCTAGGACTAATGCCCGAGGGGACAATGAGTCGGCGAGTTTCAAAAAGCGATGCCGGTGTTTTGTTGGAAAGGTTCTAAATTATCTGATTATGATCCCTTAACCTTTCAAATTTTAGCGAAGCAACACAGGAAGTGGCCCCCTCTTCCAAGAGAGTGTGGCAAAGGGTACCCTTTGACCACATGTCAACACCGTTGGATTCATGTGCCGTGTATCTATCAATAACACATGGCAGAGGCAAGGCGATGTGACCTCCTCATCATCGGTGCGGGCCCCGGGGGAGGTTCTGCAGCGATTCACGCTTCACGTCTTGGCTTGTCGACCATTGTGGTTGAGGCAGATCCTGAAGTCGGAACGCCAGTTCATTGTGGGGAATGCCTTTCCGACCTTGCTGTACAAAACCTGGATTTACAGATACCAGATCACGTCAAAGCCTTGGATGTGAAAGGCATTCGTGTCATATTCCCAGGCGGTGAGAACAAGCTGCTGACAGAACCCGGGTACGTTCTCGAGAAGCATTTGTTTGAGCAATGGTTGATGGACGAAGCCACATCACTCGGGGCTGAGTTGTTCCTCAATCATCGAGTCACTTCAATGACAAGAATTTTCAATAGCGAAAATCAATTTTCTAATTGGATTATTGAAGGGAAAGGAAATGAATTTCCAATTGAATGTTCAGCCGTGATTGATGCCTCTGGCGTCTCAGGAGCAGCCTCCAAACTTCTCGATATGGGAACAGAGGTCGAGGTCATTGCAGGATTCCAGTACGAGTTGAATGATGTTCCGAATGATGGCTATCTCGACTTTTATCTCTGGCCGAAGTACTCTCCACATGGCTATGTGTGGATGATTCCAAAAGAAGGTGAACGAGCCAATGTTGGATTGGTTACGACCGATAAGAAGGGAGCGATACGCTATCTGGACTCATTTATCGAGGACACTTACCTTGCTGGAAAACCCGCAGTCAATCCTCCTTGGCGAAAAGATGGAATGAAGATCAAGCCTTTTGGTGGAACCATTCCAATCTCTGGTCCTCGTGGGAAGACGGTTGATGATGGGCTCATTCTCGTCGGCGATGCTGCAGGTTTCACCTCTCCATTGTTCGAAGGAGGTTCACATCTTGCCTTGTGGTCAGGTCGTGAAGCTGCTCAAGTTCTCTCAAAGGCCATGAAGAAAGGCGATTTATCAGCAAAGGCATTGGCTCCTTACGAACAAGCTTGGAAATCGACCTTCCCTCCATATCACAAGATTCTGAAAGGCAAGGATGCGTTGTATAATCTCTCGGATGAAGAGATGACGGCTATGGCAAAATGCCTTCCTGAAGAACTAGGTAACATGAGTCCATTGACCAAACTTGGGATTGGGCTCAAGATTATGATTCGAAAACCAACACTTCTCTTCAAGCGAGTGATTTCAGTGCTTTTGTCCTTCGGATACAGCCGTGCGAAACACTTCGGCTGGTGATGGACTCACGCAAAGCAATAACAAGGGTGCGTCCGTGGTAACAACATGTGGGGATGGACCCTTGTTCTGGCCGTTCTTGCTTGCATCGTCATGATGCTCTGGCCGAAGTGGCGGGTTGAACAACCCATTGTTTCGGTTTTCCTTCATCTGACTGTTGCAGTTCCCTTCGTCGCACTCGCATCACGCTTTATTGCGAACGATACGTCCATTCTTCATGTTGCATTAAACGGAGGAGAGGACCTTCCCCTCAAGTATCGCTTTGCTGCAACATGGGCTGCACGAGAAGGTCCGTTGCTCATGTGGGCTGCTTGGATGGGATTGGTTGCATGGTGGTTTGGTCGCCCACTCGCTTCTGAGATGGATCAAACGCATCAACTTCGATTGCGATTAATGCACGGTTTTACCCTCCTTCTCCTCTTGATTTCGATGACTCTCGATCCTTTTGCAAAGAATCCATTGGGTTTGCAAGGCTCTGGACTTAACGAACTGTTGCAAACCGATTTGATGGTGATTCACCCACCACTGGTCTTCCTTGCCTATTCACTGTGCATCGCCCTTGCCGCAACCAGTCTCGCCATTCTCCAGTATGGTGATGACATTGACATCGACAAGCGCATGCTCCATCAAACTCGTCCAGGTCTTCTCATCGCAACACTTGGTATCGGACTAGGCGGCCTCTGGGCATACATGGTTCTTGATTGGGGAGGCTACTGGGCTTGGGATCCTGTTGAAACTGGCTCCTTCCTTCCCTGGCTTGCACTCGTTCTCATGGGTCATCTTCGAACCCGTCCAGGAAAGACATCGACGCTGATGTGGACTGGGCTTGGTCTAGCCACAGGGGCTCTTGCATTGTTTGCAACACTCGTAACCCGTGCAGGAGGCGTATGGGCTGCGTCCGTTCACACCTTCGTCGTTTCATCAGATGGTGCGCCTCCAACGGACGTTTTTGGCCGCATGATGGTTCTCAAAGATCGTGCTGAAGGCGTTGAAATTGTATCTTATGTTCTACTCATTCTCTTGCTCAGTGGTGTGTTTATACGGGCTGCTCAAGGAACAACCCGCCGGCCATTCTCAAATCTCTTCCTCATTCCGATTGTTGGTGCCTTGATTGCTGTTTTCTTTGATTATACAACTTATGCACATGCTCCTTCACTGTTCTTCGTTGCGATGGTCTTCGCACCAACAGCGGTCGATTGGCCCAAACATCTTCAGAAGGATGAATCCCTTTGGTCATACAGAGGCTTCCTCTCTGCGCCATGGCTTGTTGTTGTACCCGCCGTCGCATACCTGCTTACCCAGGACCTCCTTTTCGTCCTCCTCAATTCATTGATGTTTGTGCCGCTCTATGCTGCCCCTGATGCACGAAAGGCATGGGGATGGGGATCAGCTGGTACAATGATGTGCCTGGCTTCGGCATGGTCGGGCCTGGTTGAATTGCACTTTGCTGCCATTATGCTCGGTTTCTACATTCTTCCTTGGCTTGTCATGGGTGAAGAAGAAACGGAGTCCAAACCATGGCTAACCCGTAAATTCCTGATGCGAACAACGCTCTGGGCACCTGTTGTTCTCACAAGTCTATACATCATTCTGACCTTGATTATTCTTGTTTCAAGCATTGATGCGGTTCAATTCAATGCGCACGAACTCTACGGGGCCCCTTTCGTCATGGCTATGGCTTTGGCCTTGTTTGCATACACCTCACGCAAACAATCACCTAAGCAAATTCTCTCTGTCGTACTTGGAACAGCCCTTGCATCGATCGTCTTGGCCATCCTCGTCCCATCAGCGCTTGGTGGAGATGCAAGCGAACCGATATCTGAGTTCCTTTCTCGAGGAACCATTGCATGGTTGGTGCTCCCTTCGGTCCTTGTTGCGCTTGTACCCGTAGGAGCAGAAGTCTACACTCGCGTTCAATCCTCAGGGTTCGGAAAAATTGCTCCTGCAGCTCATCTCGTGCATTTCGGAATACTCTTGTTGCTTCTTGGACACGTGTTCACTACGGTTCTCGTTGATCGTGGAGATGCAACCCATCGAATCACATTGGTTCGTGGAGAAATGGTCGAAGTTGACGGCTATGGATATGTCTTCGAAGAAATTGTTCTCGAGAGTGATGATCTTGAAGTGGGAGACGGATATGTTGGAGCGGTCATCAGTGTCTATTCCGGTGATGAGAAAATAGGTGAAGTTGAACCTGGACTGATACGGTTCGATGGTTCTCCCAATCCCCCGAGAAGCGAAGTCGACACATTGGTTCGTTACCATGGAGATATTGTCTTCATCTTCGACGGTTCCCAAACGACGGGTCTGATGCAACAGGTTTCGACCGATGGCGTCGATTCAGTTCAACGAATGCGTGTCATCATCTACGACCTCCCTGGCTCTCACCTTGTATGGACGGGATGGGCTCTGATGATGGTTGGAATGGCTTGGCTAACCGTTCTTGATGCCCAAAAAACACCACATCCTCGCAGCGAGGAAGAGTAGGTTTCCATCCAATTGACTTATCAATACCTTGCGAGTCGCCGAAGCGTTCAGGTGAACCCACATGGAAGAAGGCGACATTATTCACGTTGATTATGACCTCTACAACGGCGAAACAGGCGATTTGATTGAAACCACCCGTGAAGCAACGGCTCAGGAGCATGAAATGCATGATGAGAACCGTACCTATCAGCCAATGGTTTGCGTAGTTGGCTCTGGTTCCCTGATTCCAGGATTTGAAGAAGCACTTCTCGCAGCAAAAGTCGACAAGGATGTTGAACTCGAACTCGCCCCTGCTGACGCATACGGCGAAAAAGATGCAACCATGATTGAAACCATCAGCATCGACAAGCTTCGACGTGCAGTTCGTGACCCGAACGCACTTTACCTCGGTGCTCCAGTCAACATCGGCGGACGCCAAGGTTATCTTTCGTTCCTTGCAGCTGGTCGTGCACGTATCGACTACAACCACCCAATGGCTGGTAAGACGCTCAAGTACAACTTCAAGATCGTCAAGGTCGTTGAAGGAAAGGAAGAGAAGGTCGCTGCCCTCCTTGAATCGAACACCGGTCATTCCGACTTCGGTGTCTCATTCGACGGTGATGATCTCAACATCGTTATTCCACAAACCATGCTTTTCGATACGAACGCTGCTATGATGAAGTTCCGTCTTGTGACTGTCCTTCGTGATGCTGTAGATTGTGGCAAGGTCTCCTTCATTGAAGAGCACGAACCTCGCGCAATCGCTGAAGAAGAAGAGTGAATACAGAGGCAAGAGATATTTCTCTGGCCCTTCTAGCCTGTACGAGGGCGTAGCATGGCAACCGTTGAATCCATTGATGAAGTTCTAGCAACACATCAGCCCGCTCTCCCTTCAACACGTTTGTCAATGGTCGAACAAACGTTGACCCGTTTGCTGCTGTTGATCGTTGTTGGAGTTGCTCTCGGATTGGTGTTGATGCCTGAGGCCATTTGGGACGAAGGCCTTCGTCCGATCATCTGGGAACCGATTCAACAGGATGCAGGTGCACAGGGTGATGCAGGATATTCGTATCAGAATACAGCCATCTACACATTTGGTCTTCTTGCTTCCGTGGTTGTGTTTCAAGCACTGTTCCGTACGCTTCAGTTACCTGCTGACGATAAGATGATGATCGCCCTCATCGCTTGGGTCTGCCTTGCTCCCATCTTCCGTGTCCTTGAGGATGCTGATTTCTTCCCATCGTCCATCGATTGGCTCCTTATTTCACCAATTATCCACCTTCACCTCGCCACTTGGCTCATCGGTATTGGATTCGTTTCCCATCTTGTTGGCAAGAAATGGGACGACGTTGGAGGCGATTTCGGAGAATTGAACATCCGTATGCGCATTGTTCCACTGCTCTGTCTTGCGCTTCTGTTTATGTGGGCTGTATTGTTCCGACCCGGCTATGCAGAGCATGATATGGGTCTGATTTGGGTCATCGGTGGGCTTTGCATCGGTTTTGCAAGCCTTATCTTTTCCTTCCATGCTACTCGTGACTGGCCTACGATTACACGAGGTCTTCTCGCCTTTGCAATCGGTGCTTGTTTCCTTGGGTTGGGTCATTGGGCACAACTCGCAGCAACACCATGGCTCCAAGAATCAGGGCGCTTACCAAACGATGTCGTCTTTTGGCCAGCATTGATCGTTCTCGGCATTCCTGGCATCATTTGTGCTGCTCTGTATCGTATCGGTAAAGACGATGCACGTCAACTCAAACTCACCGGTTTTGAAGCAGGTGTCCTTCCGGAAGGTGTTACCATCAAGTCATGGGAGGCTGAGGAGAAGGTCGTTGCCAATCACCCTATCGAGCAACTTTCCAACAAAGCATTGCTTGCAAGCCCATTGGTTCTGGCGATGGTCTTCGGGCAATTGTGCGACGGATTTGCAACCATGGTCGGCATTGATTACTTCGGATATTCAGAAAAGCACCCCTTGAGCGATGCCGTCATTCAATACGGCGGTGGCATTTCAGACAGCCTTGGTTGGGATGTTGAAGGTGCATGGCTGTTTGCTATTGTCAAGGCGATCTTGGTTGGTACCATCACCTACATTTTCATCGAGATGCGTGTTGAAAACCGGCAGAAGCATCTCCGATTGCTGATTGTTCTCGCCGTTCTTATTGTCGGTCTTGCACCAGGTATCCGTGACATTGGTCGACTTATGCTCGGTGTCTAAAGCCACGATGCCTTGAAGGTTTGAACCGAAGTGGTCGGCATAGGTGGAAGCACATGGATCGACTACCGACTCGAGTCAACAAAGCGGATCCTGATTTTTCTGCTCGTCGAGAACACAACGTTGCTTTGCTTGAAACGCTTCGTGAGCGTCTTGAGCTTGTGCATCAAGGAGGCGGTGAGAAGTACGTTGACCGCCACCGGAGCCGCAACAAAATGCTTGCACGTGAACGCATTGAACGTATCATTGACCCTGGAACAGCTTTCCTCGAACTTTCGCCATTGGCTGCATATGATCTCTACGATGGCCGTGCACATTCTGCAGGAATCGTTACAGGAATCGGCTGTGTACACGGGCGAGAAGTACTCTTTGTGGCGAATGACGCGACCGTAAAGGGCGGTTCTTACTATCCAATGACCGTCAAGAAACACATCCGTGCCCAAACGGTCGCTCATGAAAATCATCTTCCTTGTGTTTACCTTGTTGATTCTGGAGGCGCGTTTTTGCCAATGCAAGACGAGGTATTCCCAGACATAGGTCACTTTGGACGGATTTTCCGCAATCAAGCGCGCATGTCTGGCGATGGTATTCCGCAAGTTGCAGCGGTGCTTGGTTCGTGTACTGCAGGTGGGGCGTATGTTCCTGCAATGAGCGATGAATCGATCATTGTCAAGGGCAATGGAACGATTTTCCTTGCAGGGCCGCCTTTGGTGAAAGCAGCAACTGGAGAGGAAGTCACAGCTGAAGATTTGGGCGGTGCAGAGGTTCACACCGTTCAATCCGGTGTGGCCGATCACTTTGCAGAAGACGAACCTGAAGCACTGCGAATGGTTCGAAATGTCCTCGAAAACATCGGTCCACGAGAATTGGCCCCAGCAGCACAGCAGGAGCCCGAACCTCCTGCACACGATGTTGAGGACCTCCTCGGATTGATTCCAAGCGACAATCGAACGCCAATTGACGTTCGTGAAATCATCGCACGCGTCGTCGATGGCTCTCGTTTCCATGAATTCAAAGCACGATACGGAACAACATTGGTCTGTGGCTTTGCTCACATCCATGGTCACAAAGTCGGTATCGTTGCCAACAACGGAATTCTCTTCTCTGAATCGTCATTGAAAGGCGCTCACTTTGTTGAGTTATGCGGTCAACGCGGCATTCCGTTGGTCTTCCTTCAGAACATTACTGGATTCATGGTCGGTCAAGCCTACGAAGCCGGTGGTATTGCTAAGGATGGTGCAAAACTTGTTACTGCTGTTTCCTGTGTAAACGTGCCAAAATTCACCGTCATCGTGGGCGGTTCACACGGCGCAGGAAATTACGGCATGTGCGGCCGTGCATACGATCCTCGTTTCCTCTTCATGTGGCCAAACAGTCGAATTTCCGTTATGGGGGGTCCACAAGCCGCTGATGTGCTGAGCACGGTCAAGCAGGACCAGCGAGAACGAGAAGGCAAGCCTCCTATGGAAGATGAAGAGTTGGAGAACTTCCGTGCACCAATTCTTGAGAAGTACGAGCGAGAAGGCTCACCGTACTACTCGACAGCACGACTTTGGGACGATGGTATCATCGACCCACGAGATACGCGAGACGTCCTCGGACTTTGTCTCGCTGCCTCAAGAAATGCTCCTTTGCCTGAAGGAAAGTACGGAATTTTTAGGATGTAAATTCCAATTGAAAATTTGAAAATGCAATTGAGGTTTTGAGATGAAAACAATGGAAAATCCGCCACAATCAACCTTGATTCAACTCACAATAGACGGTAGTTGTGCCCGAATCGAGTTGGCTCGTGAGGACAAGTTCAATGCCCTCAATGTTGACATGATCACAGAATTGATTCAAGTCTTTGAATGGACCAAAGAACGCAGTGCAGGACATAATGATGCATTGGAAGATGCGAATGGTCAACCCTATCTTCGTACACTTGTTCTTTCAGGTCGAGGAAAGCACTTCTGTGCTGGGGCAGACATCAACATGATGCGTGATGCAGGTGCTAACACGCCTGAGGAAAACAGAAAGGATAGCGAACGTCTCGACCGTCTCTTCAATGGACTTTGGTCCCATCCATGTTTCACCATTGGAGCGATACAAGGTGTAGCTCTCGGTGGTGGTGCCGGCCTTATTGCTTGCTTGGATTATGTTGTTGCGACTGAAAACGTCCGTATTGCTCTCTCCGAGGGTAAATTAGGGATTCTTCCAGCGGTTATCGGCCCCTACGTGTATCGCAGAGTAGGTTCGGCGAACTTCCGTCGATTGGCAATGCAGGCTAGTCGTGTCAAATCTGATGAAGCCTTGCGAATTGGTTTCATTGAACGTATTGTAGAGAACGTTGAAGCATTTGACGATGAGATTTCCTCCATTATTGCAGAGGTTCTCACAACGGGGCCTAGTGCTGCAACATTGGCGAAGGAACTGACGCTCGGTTTTGACCGATGGAGCGAAGACGATGCATCACTTTGTCGTTGGACACTTGATTTTACAAGTCGAATGCGAGGGTCGAGAGAGGGTCAAGAAGGACTCTCCTCCTTCCTAGAAAAGCGACCTGCGAATTGGAAACCCGAAGAATGAGGTGAAAATATGATTCAGCGTGTACTGGTTGCGAACCGTGGCGAAATCGCCTGTCGCATCCTACGTGCATGCAGAGAAGCAGGTCTGGCTAGCGTTGCAATCTATGCTCGGAACGACCAGGAGGGTATGTTCCGAGAACTCGCAGACGAATCGGTCCTTCTCGAAGGTGATTCAATCGCTGAGACTTATCTTAACGGCGCAGCGATTATCCAAGCCGCCAAAGATACCGGTGCGGACGCTATACACCCTGGTTTTGGATTCCTTTCAGAGCGTGCAGGGTTCGCTCAAGCGGTCATGGATGCAGGACTAATCTGGATCGGACCTTCTCCTCAAGCCATTGAACAGATGGGCGATAAGATGTCAGCACGTCAAATCATGAAGGCCGCTGGCGTCCCCGTTATTCCTGGTGTGGAAATCGAAGAAGAAGATGAATCTCTTGCTATGGAGGCCATCAGAAACGCAGCCATGGAAACAGGTTACCCGCTCTTGTTGAAGGCGACTGCGGGCGGTGGCGGCAAAGGAATGCGTGTTGTCAATGCCCCTGATGAATTGGAGAATGGAGCTCAATCTGCTCGACGTGAAGCCCTTGCAGCCTTTGGCGATGGACGTGTTTATGTTGAGAAACTCTTGATGAAATCAAAACACGTCGAAGTGCAAGTCCTTGCAGATATGCACGGTCGTTGCATCCACTTAGGAGAACGAGAATGCAGTGTTCAGCGACGTCATCAGAAGGTCTTCGAAGAGGCACCATGTTCGACCATGACGTCTTCGTTGCGTGAACGTATGGGACAGGCTGCGGTTGCAGCAGCAAAGGCAGTTGACTATGTTGGAGCAGGTACCGTTGAATTCCTTCTTGCTGAAGACGGATCCTTCTATTTCCTAGAAATGAACACACGAATTCAGGTTGAGCATCCCGTTACTGAAATGGTCACAGGTGTCGATTTGGTTCGAGAACAACTGCGTATTGCGAATGGAGAGCCGATGTCCGTTGATCATCTCAACATTCGAGGTCATTCGATTGAAGTCCGTCTTTATGCCGAGGATGCGACAAACAACTTCCTGCCAGCCATCGGACCTCTTGCAGTCTTCCGTCCACCTACAGGGCCTGGAATACGCCTTGATACGGGTGTGCGTGAAGGGGATGAGGTGACACCTCATTACGATCCAATGTTAGCGAAACTGATCGTTTTCGCCCCAACAAGGGAAGAAGCATTGCAACGCATGCGTCGTGCTTTGGATGAATTCGTCGTTCTTGGAACAACAACGAACATCGGTTTCTTGCGAGACCTTTGTGACGTACCAGAGGTTGTTTCAGGCGATACGTACACTTCGATGATTGACGATCTCTACCCGAATGGATATCAGTTTACACCACATCAAGACGATCTTGACGTTGCTCTCATGACGGCAGCTGTTGCTGAAACAACAGGTATTCATCGAGCAACCGTCGCCTCTTCTCAAGGATCAGCCGGCGTCGCAAGTCCGTTTCAAACGCTCAACAGGAGGTATCCCTGATGCAGCATGAATTCCGCTATGGTGGAGAGACGTACGATGTACTACTCGAGCGTACGCCGAAGATCTGGACGTTTGCGAACCATTGTGCACATCCTCGCGAAGATGGACGTATTCGCATCTATTTCGAAGACGGAACCAAGGCATGGGCACATGTTGCCAAAGTTGGTGACGTTTGGTGGGTTCACCACTCGGGTCGAATCTTCACATTGGAACGCATCGAAGCAGGAGCAAGCAGCGATGAACATCAAGGAGGCTTGGTTGCACCAATGCCTGGCGTGGTTCTGGAAGTCCTCGTATCTGCAGGGCAATCCGTTGAAGCAGGCCAAACACTGATGATTCTCGAAGCGATGAAAATGGAACATCGAATCGTTGCATCAGAAAGTGGTCTCGTCACATCAGTTCACTTCAATGCAGGCGATCGCGTTGAACAAGGGGCGAATCTCCTCGATGTGGAAGCAACTGAATGATTACCGCCAGCGACCATCTTCGATGATGGATTCATCATCAACATCTCCACCATAGACATACGTCCAAGCCCACACATGACCTTGTTTGGTTTCAACGC
>Ga0181568_10001274_pt1 | contig 23240 bp, 12 predicted proteins | sample 101ome_20_FD_133758 | JGI IMG/M metagenome (GOLD analysis project Ga0181568, IMG submission 133758) | Coastal salt marsh microbial communities from the Groves Creek Marsh, Skidaway Island, Georgia - 101404AT metaG (megahit assembly) | ecosystem: Environmental > Aquatic > Marine > Intertidal...
ACTTCTACATAACGTGGATTTATATTTCCGTCTGCACCTGCTTCTGCTATTTCTTCTCTGGCATTTTGTGCCCAATACTCTCCACTACGATAAACTCTATCACTTCTGCCGCCTACATCTTCTATACGCCAGCAGTAACTACAACCTTCTGGTCGCTCACCTGCTAACATTTGTTTTCTTTGTTCTTTCTTTTCTACTGTATTATGTAACGCACTAGGATTATCTTTTAATTCTTCTAAATCCACTTTGTGCGTAGGAGGATGATAGCAACTGTGAGTCATGCCGTTCGTAAGGTGCATAGAAACTTGCGTCCACTTTGCATAACACATGGTAGGACTTATAGCATCAAGTTGTTCTTTAGCCTTATCAGCGGCTTGATCATAAATGCTCACTATTGAATCAAACCCTTTTCCAATAATTCTTGAATTTGTTTTTCTCTAATCATTACACCCCAACGTCTTGGATTAACGTAGGTCTGTTTAAAAAACTTACACATTTGCTCGTTAGGATCAAACAACATCATTTCATTAATGCTTTCGTTTAGTTTTACGCCTAAGTCTTGTATAGCAATATAAAGCATCTCAGGATTATATGATACTTTAGTATACTTACAAACTGTGTCGCCAGGAAAACGTGGAAGTATATCATTATTAAAAAAGTTTTTGAACCAATCATAATCACTGATTAAATTAGTGTCCCAATCACTTAACACAGTCATATCGCAACCAAGTCTTGCGCCATAGATTGCCCACAAGCCATTTTCAACATCACTGCCGATATTGCTCCATGTTTGTAATCGATTATAATTTTGCCACCAAATTTTTTCCTTAAACTCATCTGGTGTAACACGTTTGCCTTGATCTAGACTCATCTTAACACCTTCACGGAAGCCTGCTCTAAATGCCTGGAATGGCGAAGCAGTTTGATGCACTTCACTGAATGTGTCGTTTAGTTGTATGTAATTTAGTTTCCAACAAAACTCCATACCTTCTTCATCATCAGCATCTTCATGTGTTCTCATATCTAATGCATACTGTGTTGGCCAACATTTTAGTCCACCGTTACCGTATACTAATCCGTTGAGAATATTTTTAGCATTCCAACTAAAAATACTTTCTGATATATTATTGCCGTCATGATCTGTATCTGGAACTTCCAGCACTTGCTCGAAAAAGTCAGGCATAACTATATTATCACCATCTACAGTAATAAATCTTTCTGTCTCTGATTGTCTTGCACATTCTTTGTGTGCGGCATCAAAGCCTTTGACTCCGTGTACACGTTTTGCCCACGGTACTTTGTTTAAGAGATCAGCCCAATGTTCCTCACAGTTTGGCTCATCATAAGAAATGTAAAAGATGTCTAGTTCTGTAACATCGAAACTTGCCATATGTGTGTCCTATCATTTTTATTAAGTACGCACATATTTATCAAATATTTTTATGGTGTATATACTACATTGGCTTAAATCGTATGGTAGTATTCTTTCTACAGTTTTATTTTCTAAAAGATCTGATAGCACAATGTTTGTTGTGTGTATCATATAACTTGGGTCATTAAGACTTGTAAAGTAAAATTTTAATAGTTTAGAACCTTTTGCTGTAGCATTAGAAGTATCAGTATCTTTATATTCTTTTAAAAGACTGGGTGTTGCTGTTACAGAAAAAACTTTTTCTTTGCAACTAACTTTAATTTGAGGAGATTTAATATTTTCTTCAATCAGAGATAATGCATTATCTTCCTGCTTTACAAACGAAGACTCAACAGTTTTAACTTTAATATAATGTACTGTGTCAATATTAGGATCTGTTTCAATATAATATAAGTTAGAATTACTGTTTAATAAAATTTCAACTTGGTCTCTTTCAAATTCTGCAGACTTTAATCCTTTTACTTTGCTTTTTAAAATAGATTTAGGATCCGGAGTAACTATTTTAATATCTCCGCTATCATCCCACCATATTGTGTATGATTGATTTTCTAAATGTTTTTGTAGTTTATAAACATCTCCATGTTCCTTTTTAACTTTTAAAAATCGTCTACGTCTTTTTTCTGCTTCAGTTAATGCCATAATCTTTTTCCATCTGTTTAATCATATTTAATGTCATCCATTCTTTTTCTACATAATGAAACGGATAAGTTTGTTGAAAATTTCCTATCTTAAAATCTTTGTAGTTGTTATAATATGTAGGTAAAGACTCAGTCCAATCCGGACTTATTAGTGTGTCGGGAATGTTTTGTATATGACTTTTCATGTGTGTGAATGTCGGAGCATGCTTTAAATTATTTCTAGTACATAAATGCTCTATGCCTAGCAGTTGCATTGCTAATGCAAACGCAACGTCACCACTTAACCAATCGGGTTTTCCTTCTGGCATATATTTGTAAAACATTCTTTGCCAATGTTGAAAAATAATTTCGATCATAGCAAACAACTCACTAGCCAATTCTGATTTCTTAAAATAAAAGAAAGCAGTATAGACATTAGGCAAGTTGTTTGCTACAAAATATTTGCGATAGAAATTACTAGTTACTATCTCACCCCGATATGTGCGGACATTTGTGGTAGCCCATACATCTTGTTGTGACATAATATTCCACCAATAACTTATGTCATTTGGGAATATCATATCAGTGTCTAATATCACCGTTTCATCATACGGTGTCATATAATAGTATTTCCATTTATTATTAATCTTCCATTCGGCATTTTCTGCATCATCTTGCCATGGTATGTCAACAATATAATCAAATACTTCTTTGTGTTTTTTTGTGATTAGTTTTTTAGTGTCGCTGTCTACACACACTGTTAGATTGCTTACAGTGCTTTGTGTTAACTTTAAATTAAGTGCAAGAGCATACGCCTGCTGTAAATAATCAACACTGCTATTGTTTTGTGCAATTACTATGTATCCTCTTCTGCTCACAATTTTTTCCAAATTTCTTTAAACAAACAAAACCGATCATGGCCTTCATCGGTCCTATATACAAACTGCATTCCTAGTATCTCTATAACTACGCCTTCGAAAGTTCCATTTAATCTACATGTATGTTCGATTCTATCACCTATTTCAGGTTGTTTACGTTTACTCATTATTCTCCGGCCATGACTCTGGGGAACCCCATTCCATTTTTTCTTCTAATGCCACTTGGGCCATTTGTATATATTCTCGATCCTCTTCACTCAATACATGAAACGCAAAGTTTACACCGTCTATAACTTCTTCTACATATTCCGGTTTACTTAGATGTTCATTGTTTTCCATACATCTTTGTAGTTCATCCATCCTAAGTTTTAGTTTTTGTCTCATTTTCATTTGTGCTAACTATCCATTTTTTCTATCTTGTGCTTGTTCTTTTTTCATTTCATCAAATACAAATCCGTCTGGTCTTCCCTTCTCGTCTAACCATTTCTTTCTTTCTTCATCTGACCATCCACTTTCTATGTGTAGTCCTGCAGGTATTCTAACCGGTTGTTGTTGTTGTTTTTGTGACATGACTCAACATCTCCTTACTAATTCTATTTATTGCCCATTTATTCATTATGTGCAAATCTACATTGCTCCACTTAGTTAAGATAAAGTCTCCGGGACTGCGTGGCTTTTCTAAATACATAATCACTGTATTCTTGTCTACAGCACTGTGTATGTCATCGGTATCAAAACTTTTATAAAGTGTAGTAGGCAACTGTGGTAAACCCTTATCCTCAAAACCACTAATCATATGAGCGGCAATAGAGAAACTGTAATCGTTTCTGTATAGAGTACCTTGCCACTTATACAAGTCGTTATAAAATTGGGGATTATTTCTTACATGTTTAACATGATTAAAGAAAGTTTCTACATAAGGTGTTTTTCTAAAATACACCACAGTTGCCCAGTACATAGTTATACCCATATCATTGAGTCTCTTCAATGACGGATCTTTTCTTTCATACATGATGTCTTGGTATTTCCAATTCATCATAAGCTCGTTGTTATGCCCCCAGCAATGATTGAGTGTATCGCTAAGAATAAGATAATCTACATCGATTAAAATTGTTTCATCGTACGGAGAAATATCATATGCATCACATCTATTTGCATTATAAAAAGGTAATGTTTTTGCTGTATGGCTTGTATCTTTGAATGTTCTTAAATTTTTACTTTTAAAATCTTTGTCTTTTTGTATTAACACAATATTACTGATTGCTTTCTTAATTAATCGTTTACCTAATGTTTTCTCACCTTGTGCTAAACTGTGTTCATCAGTAACGACAGTAATATCTTTTATGCCCATATTTGCTTGTACTAATAGAGCATTAACAACGGCTAATCTAAAATAGTCGATCTCAGTATTGTTATGAGCAAACATCAGTATGCCCTTACTATTCTCCCTTTTCATTTAAGTCTAATACCTTGTGGACTTTTCTTGCTTTGCGAAGTTTTTCATATTCAACATAGTAGTCATTTGTAACTTCAAAATATCTACTTTGTATTTCTTCGTAAAAACTTTCTAGTTCTACTAATATGGGGTTTTTGTAGATATCTAATAATACAACTTCTTTTTCTTTTTCGTCTAATAGTTGCTTGCAAAATGTAAGTAATTGTAAATCTATCGTGAATGTACCGCCGTTGAGACTATAACTAAGCAAACTTTCTGTCTTTGCTAGTAGTGCGGCTTTTTGATTATTAATTGTAACCCTGTAGTTTGCGAACTCGAGGGCTTTAGTTAATTTAGTACTCATACCTTTATTTAAGGCAGAACGAAGTGTTTTTCTAGTAGATCTGGTTGCTCCGGAGGCAGTAGTTCAAGATCTCCAATAAAACCTGCTTCACGAAGTTCATCTTCATTAGATAACTGCCACCCTGGATTATCTGGGAACACACAGCAAGGCATTAAATTCATCGATCTTTTATAAATTTTATTACCGTCAGTTTCATAATGTGTTGTGCCGTCGAAATGCAAAGAGTGCATTACTGCATTAAACTTATTGCTCATTAACCAATTTGGTCTACATAATCTGTCGTAATGCTCAAAATCAGTTTCTGTGTAAGGAGTTTTAAACCCCCAAGAAGGATAAACTGGACAACCTGTTACCTGCATATATTCTTCTGCTTCTTCATCAGTTAATATAGGAGGAATAATTAATTCTCCTACAATGTCTGAATAATTATTACTGATCCATTGTAATTCTTCTGGCCAGTCATCATATGAAATCAATGTATCGTTGCCTGCTTGAGATTTTGTGACGCCAGATTTGGCTCCGCGGTGGGCCGTATAAACAATATCATCAATAACACACGTCAATAAATTATTAGGTATATCAAATTTCCAATCTAATTTCATATTAATATTTAGCCAAAAAAAAGCCAGTATTGACACTGGCTTTTTAAAAAATTATTTTTATTATGAGCCTGTGATAGAACCCATGCTGTCTGTTGGTGCCGCAAAACTAAAGCCTGAACCACTAGCGTCTGGTTGATACCTTCTCGCATTAAGTGTCATTGTTCCATCGATATAATCGTTACCATAACCTTCGTCACCTGTGCTTGCCGCTCCGTCTGGGCCTAATGCACCTGCACCTTCTGTATGTGGATCACTCCATTCTGCTCTCAGTGTAATAACTGTTGGGTTTGTTGTGGAATTTACTTTACCTAACATTCTCCAATAGTTACTAGCATAAGAACCTGAACCGTATTTGATATAAAGTTGTTGATTACTTGTTGACAACTCATAAAACCCGATACCTGCACTAGTACCTGAACCGCCTGTTGTTGTAGCACTGTCATGAGTAAGTAAAACATCACCCATAGCACTTAAAGTATCAGTCCAGTTAGTGTTTTGTGTAGTTGAACTACCGCCACTTCTACTTGCACTAAATCCTAATCTGCCGCCACCGTTAAAGAATGCTCTACATGCCGCTTCACTCGCAAATGTCCAAGTTGTTTCTTGTGCTAAACTTGTATACCATGTACTTGTAAATGTTGTTGATGCATCTGTACTTGCTGATCTACTTGCTGGTGCAAATCTAGCATCCCAGCAATCTTTGATGTTTAACATCAAGTTAGACCATGTTGCGGCTGTAATTGTGTCGCCGTCTGCAACGTCAGTACCTACACCAGTTCTCAAACTTACGCCTAAGAATGCACACATTGCTTGTACATCGTCCTGCAATCTTTTGAAACCGCCTGTTGCGTTATCGGCGTATACAAGTCCGCCTGCACTAGCGGCATTAACGCCTGCGCCGCCTTGCCCCCAACCATATGTTGAAGATGCTGTATAAGTTCCTAATGTAACATCAGCGGCTGTGCCCATCAATGTATTTACATTAGTTCTAGCATTGTTGAAGTCATCGTCAAGAATAATATCGCCTGCAACAACCTGTGTCATAGTTGTTCCACCGGATAATGAAACTGTTGATCCTGATGCCATTATGTTCTCCTAATTAATATTACTATTTACCTATTTAACGCCAATCACTGCTTCAATAACACCAGCATCGCCATCTTCTTTACTTTGAAGTGCTCTACCAATTATTGCTCTCGAATTGTATGCGTCATCGCCTAATGCCCATGCAACGCCCGGAACATCAGAACTTACTAATCTTTCGCCTTTCCTAATTTTTCCAATTACTTTTACAGGTACTCGACCTTGTAATGCTACTGGTAAACCTTCAGCGTCTTTGTTCATTAAATATGCTGGTGCAGTTGATATTACACCAAAAACATCTACATCTGCATGCTCGGTTGTTTGTGTTATTTCTGCATCGCCGCCAATCTTAACAACTGTGCCTGGCTCGTACTCTGCATCTGCAGAATAAATCTCAGCCAAGTCAGCATATTGTGCTTCAGTTGCAACACCACTAAATGTATCTGCTGTAACTGTGCCACTGAATATTGCACTGACACCACCTGATATAGCGCCACCATTAATACTCATTGTACCGTCTGTAACTGTGCCACCTGTTAATGTGCCGCCAAATGATCCAGTACCACCGCTTACAGCACCACTAAATGTTGCACTAGTTCCTCCGGTAATAGCACCTGAATTAATGCTCATTGCGCCATCTGTTAGTGTACCACCTGATACGGTACCACTAAATGTTGCAGATGCACCAGAGATACTGTTAAATTGTACAGCACTAGGCGTATTAAATGTTGTGTTATAAGTAATTGTCTGTGTACCAGAGCCACTAAGTTGCACATAATCTAAAGCCGCAACACTAATAGCATTATCAACAAATAATTTGTTAGTAATGTCTGTGTTGTTCGATGCAGTGGTTGAAATTGTACCTGATGTTAATGTTAAATCTGTAATTACTGCTGATTCTACAGGATCACTAACAGTACCAAATTCGTTGATGCCAACCATGTTAAGGTCGCCCTTAACAGTTAAGTCTTGTGCATATATGTGACTTGCTGGTGTAGCCAACGAACCAATCGTAACACCAGTAGTATTAAATGTCATGCTACCTGCACTGGCGCCGCCTAGTACAATATCAGCAACGTGCATTTCGTTATACTTTGCACTATTACTACCAATGTTATATGTTTCTGTTTGGCCTGGAATTAAATCTCTTTTCCAATGGAAAATATCTCCACCACTAATAACTGTGGTGTTTGAAACAAATGGTGATGCAGTGTCAATTGCATCAGAGAAACTTGCGTATGTAGAAACATTAGCATTTTCTACTGTACTATCTGCATAGTCACCTCTTAATGTTAAACCTTTACCAATTGTTACACCAATACCGCCTACATCGTTTGCTAACTGATCATAGTAAGGATCTGTATTAGCAACTGCAAAACTATCATGGTCACTGAGAATAGCCATAACAGTTTCATGGTCGTTGTCTGCGTAACCTTGATTAGATGTTCCGTTATGAACATATTTGATTGCCATAACTGCTTTTGGTGTTGGGTCACCTTGCTCAGTTAGATAAAGTGTTTCTACTTTAGCACCATATCTACTACCAACTCCAACATCACCGTCGAAAGCATTAGTAACATTACCGCCTGGTAAAACTGCTGGTTGAAAATCGCTACCGTCATACACAAACAATTGGTCATGGTTTGTATTAAAGTATGCAGTACCTGCTACAAGGTTACCTGATAAATGAGTGTTTCCACTTTGAACTGGGATTGAAGTGGATCTTTTCCAATCTGAACCGTCATAAACTCTTATTAAACTTTCGCTACTGTCATACCATAATTGTCCAACTAAAGGGGAACCTGAAGGAGCACTAGTATGAGCAAAGTTCTCTAAATGATGAACTGTGTTTTTTGCTATAGTAAGACCGTAGTCTGTTGTATTCCTTCCTACCAATCCCAGTGAGTAGGTCGTTTTGATATTACCAGTAGGTACAGTTACAGGAGTAAATCCGTTTGATAAATTAAAACTATATGTCATTTTATTTCCTCAATTAACTTAATTGTACCCTAATGGTATAAATTATTTCTATTACCCTGTTTTCACTTTTCTGCACAGGGTGAAAAATTACATGTGTTAACATGACTGCTTGATCAAAATCTGCACTACCGTCTGCAGGATTAGTAAATATTCCAAGCTCGTCAAAAATATAATCACCTTCATTGTTTGTACTGTTATCGAACACACTTTGTCCACTAGGTTCATTGTATGCTAGTGTAACAGTCATTTTAATATCGGTGTAACTGGGCCCTGTAATAACTTCAATTTTGTTATCTTCGTCGCCCGGATCAATGTCTTTGTCGTATGTTTTATTATATAAGTTTGATGATGCATCGTATGCCTCACTTACTCTAGGAGTCTTATATAATACTTTTCCTGATGCATCTACACTTGATCCTCCATTACCAAATGCCATATAATTAATATATGCATTTTCTCTAGTCGGATCAGTACTTGCACCGTTAGTTAATGCTAGTGCAACGTATCTAGCCATGTTGCCGTAGTGTATAGCATTACGTTTGTTAACAATTTCTTCGCCAGATTCTTTATCTCTGATAAGGATGTGGCCGCTTACATTCAAACCGGCATTATCGACAATAGAATCTTCTTTTTTCATATCTTTTTTCTCTTGTTCGTTAGAATCTGACATCTTACAACTATTTATCATTTTTATTAACTCTGCTTTTAATTAAAAGGCTTAGCCGCCATCCCATGCACCAACTTCCCAGCCTCTGGCATCCCAACCAATACTTGGTGTCTCATCACCTTGTAAGAATTTGGCAATTTGTACATTTCCTGTTGATCTATTAGTAATATCTGTTAAACTAATTGTGCTACCGTCTTCTCTTAACCAATATGCAGAATCTGGATTTCTCTTTTGGAAATCTGTATTTCTGTTATCATCAAATATTTCTGTAAAGTTACCTGTGTTAATACGCACACCAGCACTGTAACCTGATATGGTTGTACCACGTGTACCTCTGGTAATATCAGATACAACGCCTCTGGCTTTGTCTAATGATCTATACTCGATTCTTTCACAGTTGTCAATCCATAAAATACCTGGTACACCTGGCTTAGGTTCTTGTATTTTATCTGGATCAACTACAGTAAACGAGTCGTCCCATATCTTAAATTCTTTGGCCAATGTGGTTGATGTACTACCGTCTGTGAGTTTTCTTAACCATTCCTCGCCACCGAACATATCATAGTGTACTTGATATTCTACATCTACAGCATCTCCGCCTCTGGTAAATGTAACCTCTTCGTTAAGAAGATAACCTGATAGGCTGATTGTAAATGTAGTATTACTATACACATTGCCACTATAATTTTGTGTTACATTTGAAATAGTGTATGTATTACTGCCTGTTCCAAACATGCCGATGTTATCATTAATATTAATAACATCATTATTTTCAAGTAAACTACCGTATGTTGTTACAATTTCTGTGCTGTTACCTACACTTGGTGATATATTTGCTGAGTATGGTCCCAAAGCAACAGCATCAGTCGGCTGTTCAGTTGGCCCGTTACCATATGCAAACACACTGGTTCTAACATTGATAATCATGTTCTCTAATGGCGAGAACATTGCCATCTCTTCTGGTCTTTCTTCACCATATAGGACTTTCTGGAACGTCACACTGTCAAATCCTTCATATGTTATTCCGTCTCTTCTAAATGTGGTATTACCATTTAATACACCTTCGAAGTTTTGTACTTCAATTTTTGCATCAAAGCCTACAGCATCAAAAGGATCAGTATCAAAACCAAATCCTGATACCAAGTCTAGAGGATCTTCTCCAGAGACAACTTTTGTAAACACGTTTGCATCTAGTTCATCGCCTCTAAATCCGCCGCCTACTTTGTCTTTGACTAGTGCAAGTGTCTTAACTAGTGCTCCGGAAACAAATGCATTTTCTAATTGATCTTTGTTTGTGATATCAGTAACATCAGAATTAGTTATATCTTCTGCAAACTGAGCTCTTACCTCAGGGTTAAACTTAAATATTCTACCTGACATGCTCACATTACTGTTAGCACTAACATCATTATTAGATGCAGTGTTTAAGTAAGAAATCATTTCTGCAGTTCCTTGAGCATAGTTTTGTGCGTTAGCATCAAAGTTGTAAGGCAATAACCTCCAATCAGTCCTGTCGAATACCATTTTAACATTACCTGTTCTCACAGGACTTGTGTTCACAATAGCATTTGCAATACCGCCATGGTCTTGTACTTCGCTATACCATTTGACATAGTCGCCATTTTCTGTTAAAATATTTGTATCGTCTGTGCTAGATATGCTTAGTACTCTGACTTTTCCTTGTACAGGATCAGGGTACGGAGGTATATCAAAGTCGCTGATCATTTGATCGCTTATATAATCTATAGGCGTTTTCTTACCGTCTTTGTATTCTCTAATCTTAGCACTATATGGTTTTGCCTCGTCCATATATTCTTTAACACTGTCAAAGTTGTCTGGCTTGAATCCTACACGTTTTGTTAGATCTGATTCTTCCTTGTCAACATAAATGTATGAAGATTTAAATGCCCAGTCTAATTGTAACTGTTCGCCATACGCAAATTTTAACATGGCAAAGAAGAACTTGTTCCACAAATTAGTACCTTCAAATATTCTATCTTTACACAAGTATAAGAATTCTCTGAGCTCTATCTTATTTGCGTAACTTAATTCTTGTTTAAATACAGCATCTGAAATTTGTGCTGTTTCGTTCTCGATCGCAATTAATTTAAACTCAGCATCTTTTCCATGCCATTTCCACAATTGATACCTATCTTTCTTACTATTTCTAACCATTACGATAGTACCATCGGACAGTTTACTTTGTTTCAGTGTGTCTAATTCTTTAACACTGCTTACTGTAAACAATGCTTTATAACTAAAGTCGTATCTAATTTTTTGATTTGTGCTACTGGTGCGTTCAACTTCATACCAAGTACTGGTTTGTACAAGGTTCTGTGCTGTTAAACCTTGTGCCCATTTTGGTTTTAATGTTTCAATTTTAATATCTGCTAAAATTTCATTAATTGCATAATGCATTTCTCTTCTGGCTTCAGATAGATCTTTAAACATTGTTTGTCTAGGTCTAAATGAAGTACCGTACTTCTCAACTTCGCTGAGGTTAGTTGCCGGTACTACTTGTCCGGTAGCATCTTGTCCTGCTAAACTGTCAATTAATTTAGCACTTAGATCTTCTGGTATTTCACTGTCTATATCATTTTCTCTGAGCAGTTTCCATGCAACATGTTTTAATCCTAAAGGATTTAAATTTCTACTTAAATTAATTTGTAAAATTTGTTCATCTTCTCTGATAATGTTTTCTAAATTGCTTATCAACATGCTGGATTGATTTGCTTTACTTTGATCATTACTGCTCAAGAAACTGATTATGTTTAATCCTTGGCCAACTGGATTTGCAAGATATCTTGCCAAATCAATTGTAGCAAACTTACGCATGTGGCGCATTTTTGCATGTGTAGTTAAATCTTCCTTATTGTGTACCCAGAAGTAATAGTAGTTAGTATATTCTCCTGATACTGGATCTTTGCGTCTATCAGTTAAATACTGGCTTGCATTTTTAGGAGTACCTGTTCCTCTATATTGAGTAGGAGGTGTTAAACTTTCTGTCCATTCAAACAAGTTAATAACACTACCTGGGAATACACTACCCCAATTTGATGCACGTTCTTTATTTGAACCTTGCTCATACCAGTTATATCTGATGCCACTGGTATCCCACCAAACCTGGCCACATTGATCTTCGCCAAATTTAGCACGTTTAGAATTGTAAACTACAGGATCTTCTTTTGATACAAAGTGTATCTCAGCATCTATAAATGCAGGTAGTACACCTTTGAACGGATCCCAAACATCTAGGTCGTGTTCTCTTTCACCAGTAACACTGTCATACAACATGATGTTTCTCACATAGGTAGGATCAACTAATGGTTGTGACCATCTCTTTGCAACACCACGTTCATAATATGTCCAACTGTCCTCAACAAAATCTGTCTTACTGCCTTGTGAAGGATTTGTTAAGTCCATATTAACATTTGATGTACTGTCAATCCAAACTTTATTATAAGATGCAATGTCTGTTGAAACATTTGCTAGTGTTTTTACGTCTGAGGCTGTTTGTAAATCCTCAATTGAATTATATCTCTGACTTTCAAAATATAGAACATCACAATGTTGTACTTCTTGGGTATTAGTAATAGTGCCGCCTGTAGGAGATACTAATTCGTATTGATATAAATTGTCAATGAATGATGCTGTTACATTACCCAAGTGGCCAAGTTCACCGCCAAAATCTGAATCAGTAAATCCTGGGTCTCCAGGAATAGCATTACCAAATATTGTTCTGCCTGGTTGTTCTAGATCAATAACACATGTAATACTCAATATTTCTTCTGGTAGTGCAACTGATGTAGGAATCACAAACCCTTCTTCTGTGGTTAAATTATTAATCTGATCAACCGTTAAATTTTCATCTGACACACTGGTTGTATTATTCATAATCATACATGCCATAGCGTGGTTGTAGTCACCAATTGGAATACCCAACTTATCTAAGAAGCCCGGTGTAAGTTCACCAAATTCTACACCGTCGTACCCTGGTGCATCTAATGCTAGTACTGAAATATCTTCATTAACTACTTCAGAACCAAAAGAAATATCCTCTGGATCGTAACCTGCATCGACCAATCCGTCATTAAACATGTCAGCAATTTCTGTTACATAATCTGGCTTGTCTTCGATATCCGGTAATCCCAGTGCTTCTTTGGCTCCGCCTTTTTCTGAACAGTCAGGAATATTTCTAGAAGTAAAGTATAATCGTGCGCCTGATCCGCCGTCTGTCATTTCGCCGCCGCTAGACTTAACTACAAAACTTGGAGGATAGTACATAGAAAGACGCATCTCTTGAACTTTCATACCGTGAGTCTGATGAATTGCATTATCAAATCCTAAAGTTCCTGGTTTATGCCAAGTAGTACCAGCAAGTTCTGGTGAAGACGTATCGTATCCGCTAGTAAAGAACATTGCTGGATTTAGTGTTGCAAAATTCCAATATCTTACACCATGTACACTGCCTACATTGTGGAAAATTTCTGCAAGATTTTCGTTAATAGGTGGTCCGTCATAACCGTCGGCTTTGGAGGCATTTACATAAGCACCATTGAAAATATTTGGATCTCCTGAAAGGTTCCTCTGAATACCAAAAGATTGTGCCCTTCCATATTCATTAAACCATATATTATCATCAATTGCAGGGCCGCCTGGAGACTCACTAGCCCAAACTGCTACCCATACTGATCCAAATCCTGTGTAGTCATCAAAGTTTGTTATACTCCAATTACTGTTTAAATAGAATTGACCGTGATATGAGTATCTAGACGCACCTCCGGATGAGCCCGGATTTTCACCATCGTAGCCAGATCCGTTTAACAATCCTTCTCCTGCCTTCTTCATATTTTCTGCCGCATCTATCTTTGGCGAAACAGTAGGTATTGTAAACGGTATTGATGTAATTTTTCCTTGTGGGAAATGTACCCAATTAGAAGCATCACCCGATCCTGTACTGTCGTATATTAAATAGCCTCCACCAATCAGAGCATCTATACCTAAACCGTCACTGCCGTCTGAATCTGGTGCTCCTTTGACAATATATTCAACTGGTAGTGTTGTGCCTGGTTCTCTGGCGCCATCATAGCCTGATGCTATGTATGGTGCTCTCCAGAACATGAACAAATCAGTACTGATGCCTGCATCAGACAAGCGACTTATCATTCCTGAACTACCTATGTAGTTTGAACCGTTTATTGCATCACTAGTAATATCGTCGCTGATACCTGCATGAACTGGTGCAATGTTAAGCCATTGTACTCCATATGAGGTATTAAGTAATCCTGTTACTGCCGCGCCGTGATGTTGACCGCTCAGTTGTTCTCTGATATTCCAGGCGTCTTGTGAGAACGTGGCTACTGCGCCTGCACCATTTCCTTTAATACTGGTTACAACTTCTACTTTGCCGTTTGCTGGGCCGCCAGCAAAATCACTCCACCATATCATCAATCCTGGGCCTCCCCAATATACATCAGGGTCTGTGCTGTTTTCTTCATCTACATAGAATGTGTTACTGCCAAATTCAACGCTCATGCCAATATCCCATGGTCTAGATAAATCGTAGCCCTGTGGTTGTAGTATTTCGGGGTTAGTAAACGGTATGCTCACAACTTGTTTAGAAGCACCGATTGTAAATTCTCCATAATCTGTAATAAAACCTGCACCAAAATGAGTACTACCTTGGCCGCTTGAACTTAAATCATCCCTCATATCATCTAACTTATCATAAGGATCACTTCCAGCTCGTACATCAATCATATTATAATATGACGAATCCATGCCTGAATAATTGCTGGATGTTTTAACATACTGACTTGTCAGTGGCGGGTAAGAAGCAAGTGTTAAGCCGTTAGAACCAATGCCTAAAGTTGGAGTTGATTTGTTAGTGCTACTCGGAACATAATACTGCCTCAGCAACGGATAATTTGCTTCGTAATCAACCATAGTGGCAATACCGTCCCAATCAATTTGACTTGCTGGTGAATATGGACTGGTAGATTGTGCTGAACTAGCAACCACTTCATATTCAATATCATTTTGCAATACAGGTAATTTGGCTTCCCATTGTCCTTCTGGTGGTGTATAATCGGATGATGTTGCATTTTCATATGCTAGACGATTAACATAACGATAGTGTGAAGTAACACCGGAACCAAAACAAACTGATACCATCCATGGCCAAGGATTAGGAACACCTGAGGCTTTGAAATCCCATGCTACACATTCTTCTGGATAAGGTGCTCTAGCATCAGTTCTGGAATTATTCCCCCACCTTGTAAAAATATTACTTGCTGTATAGTATGACACAAGACATTCATTAAGGTACCACGTTTTGTTCATCATTGGAAATACAACATCTCCACCGGCTTGACTGATATGTTCTTCATTCGCGTCTATTGCCCACTTACATCTTGGGTTGCCCTCTGCTGATGGCGTATTACCTATATACACCTGTGGCACACCAAGAACATCTGTTTGTGGTGCTCCGCCAGGCACTGAACTAAACCATCTACATATTACTAGATCTAAATCTGCTAAAGCACTGTCAATATATCCGCCGGCGGGAGATTCACTCCTCGAAAAATGTCTAATATTCCAAGTTTTATCTAGTGAACAACTTATAGGATAAACCCATACTTTTCCGTCAGTTGGTACTGGCCAACGTCTTGCATTGCCCTGTATTGGCCTAGGGCCTGCAGGACCAATATCAACAGGATAAAATTCTCGTTTATCATATGTGTCATCCCACCAGCCGCCGCCGTGTGGGGCCCAGCGACAGTGATCTGGCATAACTCCGTCCCATCGCTCGCCTACAAATGGTAACATGTTTGCGTTACTTGCAAATCCTTCTGTAGTGTAGGCGCCGGCGCCTACACCACCAGTGCCATAACTAATTGGTGGTTGATATCCGCCGGTAGTGTATCCTCTAGTATATGATTCTGGTAGTTTTAGAGTAACTGTTAAACCGCCGTTGTAACTACTAAATGTTTTCCAAAAATTTTGTTCACTCATCACTGCGGATATAAATGATGACGAGCCTGGTGGTGATAATAATTCATAACCATTATCTATCTTTATGATCTGTTGTGCATCATAATCATATCCTTTAAAGAATGTTTGGTCTATCACACACATGTTTAAGAATTTTAAACCATAGTCACTGCCACCATTCAGTATGCTCGGAGAATCATCAAACTCGGTTTGTTGTTGCCATTCTTCGTTTGATCCGTCAAAAAATCTAGGATCATGTGACCAATAAACATAATTTGATCTACCTTTTACACCTCTTCCGCTTAATATTTTATAGTTTAAAGGTCCACCAATTGGATCACCTCCCGGTGATCGAGAAATCCAGACTACAATAAATTTTCCGGCGGAGACTGGCTCTACTTGGCCATTTGAACTTATATACAAATGACATACACTTTTATTCATTTCTGCTCTTGAATAAGAAGCCGCAGGTGTCACATTAGGTGTTGTCCAAGATACTGTTGTAACTTTTCCTTTTGCAAATTGCCACAGTCCGCCGTTTGCTTCTTTAACTGTAAAGAAGGAGCCCCAATATGTCTTACCGCCATTAGCAATTTGATCTTCGTCCCTGGCACTTAAACTTGCTTGAGTAAAGTTTCTAGCATGGTTGCCTGCATTATGTACATATTGCGGATATGTAACAGTCCCATCAGTTAGATACGGATATGTTTCAGTATAGTCTATTTTTTGTGTTGTTGCTCGGCCGCCTGTTCCGGGTGTAATTTCGTTAATGCCTATTGTTACAGGTGGGTTGGGATTATATCCAGTGCCTCCGGGTCCAACAGGGTCTGGCAGTCTTGCAAAATTATTTAATGGATCCCATTGTCCTAAGCCTGTTCCTGTTGGCTGTTCTCTGATTTCTCCATCACCGTCTGCATCAACATTTCTTAGCCATTCGCCATCATCCTCATCACCTAGTAATACATAATCGTATTCTAGTGGCAAGCCTCTGTCTAAGTCTGATGGAAGTTGTTCGTACACACCCCTGTCAAGAATTTTTAATCCGTGTATTGCGCCTCTTTCGTCTACAGCAGTTACCATAAATTTAGCAACACGAGGAACATGATACCTTGATTTATCAACCTGTGCTGTTAGTGTTGCAGGTGTTACTCTTGGTACGCCTGCAGTTGGACTTGCGTATGTGTCCACAACTGTGACTTTAGGTGGGTTTTTAATGTCGTAGCCTACACCTGCAGATTTGAGGTATACTTTTTGAATTCCGCCTGTAACGTCATCTAATATTACAGTATCTACTTTAGCACCGTTACCAGGAGTTGTACCGTCTCCAATATAAATTCTCACATTTGCTGGGCTCGAATAGTTTGCTCCGCTGTTCTTAACACATATTTCGTAAATGCCTCCATATGGTGTAGGCACAGGAGTACCACCAATCAATCTCAGCCTATCTCCGACCACATAGCCACTACCACCTGTTATCATGTTTGAACCAACTGTGGTACTTCTAGTAGTTTGATTATATCCTGGATTTGTTGTTCTAACTGCTACTGTTACTGTTGAGAATCCTGCGTTTGTTTTGTTTCCGTCTGGATTAATAAATCCGTTTGGATCATAATCCTCATTGTCAATTTGTGCCGGTGGCGGGTCTGCAGTATAATCTGGGTTATCTATAGTTGGTGAACTAGTCGGATCGTTTTCATCATAATCTGGATTAGGAATGGTTGGATCAGTATAGTTAGCGTTTGGATCATAATCTGGATTATCTACTTGCTGTCTGTCATCGTAATTTGGATTTGCGGCATTTTGCACTTTTTGTTGTGATGTTGTTGAGCCTGATGTGCTAGGAACTTGTGTTGTAGACACTGTTTCATTATCATCTATAGTATCTGTGAACGATCTCACAACATGGAAATCCAAAATTTCTTTGTACTTGCCGCCGCTTGCACAACCGTTACTAAAAGTAAGTGGTGCATTACTACAACTAGAAACTTTAACATATGGTATACCACTACCTGCAACTTTACCAGAAATGTTAACACCAGGAACATGAGCACACTGTAATGCGTTCAAGAAACCGCTGTAACCTCCTCCAGGAATAGTTACTGCCGTTCCATTAATAATTAATTCATCGCCCGGCTCAATACCAATAATATCATTGGCTGGAATTTTCACAGTAGGAGTTGGCCTGTACAATGGAACGTATGCCACTAAGCCATCAGGTAATAATACGCCCGGTCTAACTTCTCTCTTAGGCAATATTGTAATAATTGGCTGTGTTGTATATACTACATCTACGTTTGCAGGAGCATTAGGATCATCAACACTAACACCTGGGTAACTTGGTGGTAATTGGAACTCAGGTTCAAAAATTGCTTCGTCAATTAAAATATATTCACCGTCATATGACTCTGATGCTTGTACTGGTTCGCCTGCACCTTCTGTCCATGCGCGGTCAGGTATTCTTACAGGATCCGGAGCAGGTATTGCCGCAGTTCCCTCAATCCCTATAACGTAATTAAAGAAATCCTGTATAACAGAAGTTTTTGTGTCTGCACCTCTAATAGGTCTAGGTTTTAATCTTGCCGGTCTTGGCACTGGTGTTGCAAGAGGTATAACACTGCCACCACTGATTCTTTGTTGTGTTACTGTTACATATTTTTCTTGAGTAATATCTTCATATTTGCCAAAGTTAATTACATTTGTAGATTTTTTAGCAGGTTTTCTAAGTATGCTAGGTAAACTTCTATGACCGGTCATAGGATAAGTGTTAAATCCACTGAAGTTCATCTGGGACTCGTATGAGTCATACCAGCGTGACCCGGCTGCACCTGAGTATTTACCAACCGCTTGATAATAAGGAGTTTGTGCTCCAGATTGTGTACCACTAGCAACAGCAGTACCTCCTTGGCCAGTTTGCAAATTACTTGGCATGCCACTGTTGCCATAATTCTTGTTTAAATTGTCTATGGTGTCGCCTGCTGTATTCGGTACATCTATATAATAACTATAAACACTAGAAGGTTTATTTACTACAACAACAATTTTACTGGCGCCGCCTTCACATGGTCCTTTTACAGTAAATACAATCTTACCACAATTTTTTGCACCAATATTGTCACTTGGGTCAACGGCGTCATTAAAGTTTTTGCCGCCTGTACTGCTTGTGGTTAAACTAAAGTCTATTAGCGACCCTCTGCCGCCTCGTTGCAGTGCTAATTTTTCTGTTGCACTTGCTTTAACAGACATCGAAATTTTTCCTATTAAATTAGATTTGTTAATTGCCCTTGCACTGTCTGCTTGATAAATTCTAATTTGATCTGCGCCGCCAAAGTTGTTGTATATTAATGATCCAGTGCCGCCTTTATCACTGAGATCGTAAGTCCAAATATCAGTGTTGTCGCTTTGTCCTGTGTTTGCACTATTTGTAGACTGTGTCTGCCAGAAACGTCTAAATTTATTTGTAGTTTCACATCTGGCTGGCTCTGGATTATTTTCGATTCTATTTGCTACTTCTGTAATAGTAAATGATGCTTCTGCAACAGTTTGGGCAATTGGGCCGTGTGTGCCTGCACCATTCATTCTAATAAGGCTTGCTCTATAAGTGTTTACTCTCAAACTACTACTAGTGTTATCTATAGTGTGTTGTGTAGTTGTATTCCTACTACTAATACCAAATGGTACTATGGTGTTTGGTGAAAACTGTAGTTGGTAGGTCTCTGTCGAGTCAGTAATATTCTCAGTTGTAACTGAAAGAATAATATCGCCGCCACCTGTTGTTTTAGATTGATTTGCAGGTGTTATTCTATATGTTGGCGTACCAGTTTCAACCGAGTCCTCAACCGGAGTATCAGTTATCGGTGATGTCGATGTATCCTGAATCTTTGCAGTGCTAAACCCACAATAGTAGTTAAAGGACGAAGGATCTATTTGGCTGGAGCCTCCTGGAGGTGCTTGCATCCATAATCTAGCAACTAATGTTTCATCTGAACCATCAGTAAATGTATCTTCCTTAGTTACAATTCTCAACGGCCCTGCAGTACCATTTTGTACTGTTAATGCCAAAGGATCGTTAATACTAACACTACTGCTATTGACGCTAGTTCCAGGTAATTGTCCTTCTGTTCTTATAGTTGCACCTGTATTTTCATCAACAATTTCCAGTATGTCCTGTTCTATATCTCTAGAATCTTGTGGATGATAATACAAGTTATTAGGGCCATAACCACTTCTAGTATGTTTTTCAAGTGTAACATATACTTGTGAGCCGTCAGTCGCTGATGGATCTAGTTGTAAATATGCCTTAATTGGTGCACCTTCTGTAACAGAATTAGGACTTAAAGTGATACTACAGTTTACTCCTGGATTTCCGGGTGGTGGAGGCTCGTTGGGCGGTGGTTGATTAGGTGGTGGTGTAGGTAAACCTGGATAGTTTGTGGTAACATTAAATTCACAACCTGATTCTAAACCATCTAAGATATTTGGCTTAACTACCGGAGTGGATGGGGTATTAGTACCGCTTGGGCCACTATATTCAGGTAAAGGCCCAAAACCGGAGCCGCCACTTCCACTTCCACTTCCACTGCTTGTGGTGCCGCCACCGTGACCGAAAGTAAGCCCAGCGTTTGATTCGGCAGTCTGGGCACTAATATCTCCTGCACAGTTGCTAACACATATCCAACCTGACACAGCACTGCCAAACATAAACATCCAAGTTCCTTGTTCACCAGTCTCTGGATGCGGTGTATACTTTTTACCTGCTTCCCATGGTATTGGCAATGATTTATCTTTTTCTTTTGTTCTTGTTTTTCCACCAGACTCATCAGGTTTTTTTCCTGTCTTGTCAACTTCTTCCGCTTGAACTACTGGAATAACTATTTCATCATCTTTGCGTTTTCGGTCTCTGATTGTTCTTAATAAATCTCCAGCACGGCCAAGGGCGCCTCTGCCGCCTGCACCTCTTACACTTGCTCTCTGTGATACATCTCTAGGTTCAGTCGCATACTTGTATTTTCTGCCTGATGAATAACGATCTGCAACTGCCGCAATTTTGTACGGATCGAACACAGTAGGTAACCTTAAATCTGTTGCTACGTCTTCTGCTACAGCAACATTTTGAGTGTCTTTTCTGCTTCTCACAGCACTGTCTTTCTTCTTGGTAAGGCCACTTTCTGCTCTAACTGTACCGTCTGCAACAAATCCTTTTTTGCTCACAATGTCTTTGGCCACAGTTATTGCACCAGCAAGTCTCATGTTCGAAAGGTCTATTCCTTTAAAGTCAGTTACATACGGAGTATCTCCTATAGTGGTGGTTCCTGTACCACCTCTTCTAAGCATGTTAAAACCTAAACCTAAACTGCCTTTATATGTGAGGGCACCTCGCATAATTGCTTGGCGTCTATTAAATGATTCTACAATACCGTCTGCACTTTGTATGTTATCCAATTTGATCTTATTACCGTTTGGATAAATCATATCGTGATCAACAGTAGACAATACTGCATTGCCTAACGGATCTAAATATGTTAAACTATTAACTGGGAATGTGTCAGTTACCTGTATAATATTTCCAAAAGCACGCCTTACATCATAAGTTTTATTGTAGTAATTAACATGGTGATTACTGATAGCAATCTTACCCATGTATGTTGCCAGTCCATGGTTTTCAGTAGTTGTGATGGTTAAATCTTTAGTCAACACGTTTCCGCCTGACGTTGGACCGTTTGGCACAAAACGTGCATCAATAATTATTGTATTGCTTGACGAGCCTTTAACTATATAATCACCGTCGTACCCAGGTAAGTCGACTCTGATTTCTCTTCCCGAACCTATACTGTGATTTGAACCTGTAGTAAATGTTGTTTTATTAAGATACATCACTGTTGCTTCAGTTTCATCTAGATAACCTTTTTGATTTTTACCACCATATGTTGACCTAGCAAAATTACTATAATCTACTGTGTTAAATTTAACTGTGAAACCGTCTACACCTACATAACCTACAGTAAATACATTGCCTGACCAATTAGTAACATTTGCACCTACAGAAATAATATTTGCAATGTTCGAATTACCACCTATGTTGCTGTCTACGGCAACAGTGCCTGAACCACTGCCTGCAAATGCCGTTACTAGAATAACTTGATCTCCGGATGCTATACCACTACTTAACGGTGTATTTACTTTAACAACGCCGTTACCTAAAGCAAACATTTCGCAACTAGACCAATGCCCGACGCTTGGTTCTGCATTAACAATTTCAAATATAGATGTAACTGCTGGCGCAATACTTGCAACACCAACTTCTAAAGGTTTAACTTCTCGTAAATTAGAAAGCAGTACTTGTTGGAAGTCCAGTTGTTCTTGGTTTGCCCAAACAACAAACTTCTCATTTTGATTTGTATCTTTAATGGCTAAATGGTAATCTAAGAATCTACCAGTGTCAGTTTCTAAAATTTTGTTAGTGTCGGTATACTTAAATAGATCTACATCACTCAATAAATTAAGTGTGTTCATGCCTGTTTCTACATAACTAATTGCATTAGCATCGTTAGTTTTTATAGATTTTAGTTTATACACATTCCAATCATCAGCCTCTGCAGATGCAACGTGAATTACGTGATTTTCATCTGGGTGGTAAAAATTTTCATTTCTATACAACCTAGAAATATCATTAATACTGAATGATCTAAAGTCTACATCGTACTTAGAAACATACCCTGCATTAGGAATATCTTTAAATCTATCTTCTTTAACACCGCTATAAGAAATATTCGATGTTGTAGGCCATAATCCTTTTTCTTTTGTGCCAATTGGCTTTTTCAAGAATCTATTGCTGTCATCTATATCTATTAGAATGACATCATCATTTTTACTGTCAGGAGTAATAGTGTAAATTCTTTCTACTTCACCAAGTGCAATGATATTGTCTTTTGTAAACACTTTAATTGCTAAGTCTGCACCAGGCACGTCAGTTAACACATTGTCATTTAATTCAACAGTTGAGTGCTCGTGTACATAAACATTTGCACCATTCTTGATAAATCCTTGTGGCAACAACGAAACATCCAACAATGTAATACCTGTTGCAGTTGCAGAGTAAATTTGTCTACTAGGGATATTTTCTAGTATTGTGCCGTTTACATAAACATCTAAATACGGATATACACCGTTTGCATTGTATAAATTTTCGCCT
>Ga0181568_10001278_pt1 | contig 23205 bp, 16 predicted proteins | sample 101ome_20_FD_133758 | JGI IMG/M metagenome (GOLD analysis project Ga0181568, IMG submission 133758) | Coastal salt marsh microbial communities from the Groves Creek Marsh, Skidaway Island, Georgia - 101404AT metaG (megahit assembly) | ecosystem: Environmental > Aquatic > Marine > Intertidal...
ATTACAGGTAAAGAAGGCTTAAGGTTTGAAGGAACAACAAGAGTTTTTAACGATGAATTTGCTTGTATTGAAGGTATAGGAAATGGAACGGTGAAAAAAGGTGATGTAATTGTTATAAGGTATTCTGGTCCTAAGGGTGCTCCTGGAATGCCTGAGATGTTAAAGCCTACATCGGCTATAATGGGTAAAGGTTTAGGACAAGATGTAGCTTTGATAACCGACGGAAGATTTTCCGGAGGGTCGCATGGATTTGTAGTTGGTCATGTTACGCCAGAAGCTCAAGCAGGTGGAATGATTGGATTAGTCAAGGATGGAGATATTATTACAATAGATGCAGAGAATAATACTATAGATGTAGATTTATCTGATGAAGAAATAGAAAGAAGAAAATTACTTTGGAAAGCTCCGGCTCTCAAGGTACAATCAGGAGTTTTATATAAATACGCTAAGCAAGTTGCATCAGCCTCTAAAGGTTGTGTGACAGATTTATAAATTAAAATTATGAGTGCTGAAACAAAAGAAAAATTAGCAGGATTTGACCATAAGCTTGGACAAAAAGTTACAGGCGCAGAAGCATTAATACTTTCCTTGTTGAATGAGGATGCAGATACTTTATTTGGGTATCCTGGAGGAGCGATAATGCCTGTATATGATGCTATGTATCAATATGAGGGACATATTAAACATATACTTACTAGACATGAACAAGGTGCAGCACACGCAGCACAAGGTTATGCCAGGCATACAGGTAAAGTAGGGGTTGCTATGGCTACATCTGGACCTGGTGCTACTAATTTAATTACTGGAATAGCTGACGCTCAGATTGATTCAACAGCACTTGTTTGTATAACCGGTCAAGTTACCTCACAATTATTAGGCACTGATGCTTTTCAAGAAACAGATATCATTGGTATATCTTTACCTGTAACTAAGTGGTCTTACCAAGTAACAAGACCAGAAGAAATACCTTGGGCTATTGCTAAAGCATTTTACATTGCTCGATCTGGAAGACCAGGTCCGGTTTTAATAGATATTACAAAGGATGCTCAAATGAGTGATTTTGAATATTACTATGAACCATGTCAAGATGTTCGTTCTTATCAGCCTCGTCCAGAACTTCAAATGGAGCAGGTAGAAGCTGCTGCTGAAGCTATTAACAATGCTAAAAAGCCATTTGTATTAGTGGGGCAAGGTGTTCTAATGGGGCAAGCTCAAGAGGAATTTAAAGCTTTTGTAGAGAAAGCAGATATTCCTGTAGGTAGTACTTTACTTGGTTTGTCGGCATTTCCTTCCAATCACCCATTATTTATGGGGATGTTAGGTATGCATGGAAATTATGCGCCCAATTTAAAGACGAATGAATGTGATGTGCTCATAGCTATAGGTATGCGATTTGACGATAGAGTAACTGGAGATTTAGCTAGATATGCCAAACAAGCTAAGGTGGTTCATTTTGAATTAGATCCAGCCGAAATTCATAAAAATGTGCATGCAGATTATCCAATACTGGCAAATGCAAAGGAATCTTTACAAGCTATTTTACCACTGATAAAGGAAACCAAACATAAAGCCTGGATAAAAGAGTTTAGAGATTTAGAAGCTATAGAATATGAAAAGGTAATAGAACAGGATATTTATCCTGATGGCCAGCAGTTAAAAATGGCTGAGGTAGTTCATTTACTGGCGGAATTAACCGAAGGTAAAGCAACTGTGGTGACTGATGTTGGTCAGCATCAAATGATTACAGCCAGGTATTATAAGTATAACACCACGCATTCTAATATCACCTCGGGTGGATTAGGTACCATGGGCTTTGGTTTGCCTGCAGCTTTTGGTGCAAAAACAGGAAATCCTAATAAGCAAGTAATTTCAATATCCGGTGATGGAGGTTTTCAAATGAATTTGCAGGAGTTAGGAACTATTATGCAAGAAAATGCAGGTGTTAAAATGATTATACTCAATAATAATTTCCTTGGAATGGTTCGGCAATGGCAAGAATTGTTTTTTGATAAACGATATGCAGAAACGGATATTGCCTCTCCAGACTTCCATAAATTAACAGATGCCTATGGCATTCCGAGTAGAAAAGTAGTAGCAAGAGAAGATTTAAAAGAGGCTTTACAAGAAATGTTAGATGCAAAGACCTCTTATTTGTTAGAAGTTGTAGTTGAAAAAGAAGGAAATGTGTTTCCAATGGTTCCTACTGGAGCTTCTGTTTCTGAATGTAGATTAAGTTAAGAATATGAAAAGTAATAGCTTACCATTTAATAATACTTATCCGGATGATATCCAGATGTATACTATATCTATATATACCGAAGATAATGTAGGTTTATTGGGTAGAATGACGCAAATTTTTACCAGAAGGAAAATGAACATTGCCAGTATTACTGCTTCGGAATCTGAGGTTAAAGGTGTGCATAGGTTTACAATTGTTGTGCCAACTAACTCAGACTTTGCAAGAAAGGTAGTACAACAGATTAATAAACAAGTGGGGGTTTTGAAGGCTTTTTTGCATACCGATGATACTACTGTATATCAAGAGATTGCCTTATATAAAATCAGAACTTCAGTGCTTACAAGTGGCGACCATAAAGTAGAGAAAATTATACGAAAGCACTTTGCCAGAATTCTCACAGTAGAACCTGATTTTGTTGTTATAGAAAAAACTGGACACAAAGAGGAGAATATTGCATTATACAATGATCTAGAACCACTAGGAATACTTGAGTTTGTGCGTTCCGGAAGAGTGGCTATCACAAAGCCAATGAAAGAACTTGCTACTTATCTAAAAGAACTAGACGATCAAAAGAGTTATTTAAATATCAATAAAAATTAAAAAATCAATTAAATATTAAAACTATGGCTAAAATCAATTTTGGAGGCGTTGAAGAGAACGTTGTAATGAGAGATGAATTTCCTTTGCAAAAGGCATTAGAAGTTCTGGCAAACGAAACAATTGCTGTAATTGGATACGGTGTGCAAGGTCCAGGTCAAGCCTTAAACTTAAGAGACAATGGGTTTAATGTTATTGTTGGACAAAGAGAAGGTGGAGCTACATGGGATAAAGCCGTTGCTGATGGTTGGATTCCAGGGCAAACATTATTTCCAATAGAAGAAGCTGCTCAAAAAGGTACCCTTATCATGAATCTTTTATCTGATGCAGGACAAATTGCGGTTTGGCCTATACTTCAAAAGCATTTAAAGGATGGTGATGCCTTGTATTTCTCACATGGTTTTGGTGTTACATTTAATGAACAAACCAATATTAATCCACCAGCTAATGTAGATGTGTTTTTGGTAGCACCAAAAGGATCTGGGACTTCTCTCAGGAGACTATTCTTGGAAGGGAAAGGCTTGAATTCTTCCTATGCTGTTTACCAAGATGCAACAGGTAACTGTGAACAAAGAGCTATTGCACTAGGTATTGGTATAGGTTCTGGTTATTTATTCCCTACTACTTTCAAAAAGGAAGTATTTTCAGACCTTACTGGAGAGAGAGGAATATTAATGGGAGCACTAGCAGGTTTATTTGAAGCTCAATATAATGTTCTAAGAGCACATGGTCATTCTCCTTCAGAAGCTTTTAATGAAACTGTAGAAGAGTTAACGCAATCTTTAATGCCTTTAGTTGCTGAAAACGGTATGGATTGGATGTATGCTAATACATCAGTTACTGCTCAAAGAGGAGCGTTGGATTGGAGACATAAATTTAGAGAATTAAATACCCCTTTATTTGAAGAGTTATATAATTCAGTGGCTACAGGTAAAGAAGCAGAAATTGTAATTAATGCTGGTGGGCAATCTGATTATAGAACCAAACTTGAGGTAGAATTGAAAGAGATAAGAGAATCTGAGCTATGGCAGGCAGGAGCTGAGGTTAGGAAATTAAGACCTGAAAATGCAAAAGCCAAAGTAGAGGCATAATTTTCATGACTCAAACTATTTATTTACTAAATTAAAAAGGGCTGTTTCTGATGGAACAATGCCCTTTTTTAATCGTATTTAAACCTACAATAATGGTAGATGTAATGACTTGGAAACCTAGTGTGGAATCAATAAATAATACTTATGAACGGCTCAAAGAGGTAGTTTTGCATACACCTCTAACCCACAATTTGAATGTTTCTAATCAGCATAATGCCAATATTTATTTGAAGCGTGAAGATTTACAAGTGGTTAGATCTTATAAATTAAGAGGTGCTTATAATAAGATATCTTCATTAGAAAAATCGAAGTTAGATAATGGAATTGTATGTGCAAGTGCTGGTAACCACGCCCAAGGTGTAGCTTTCTCATGTAATGCGCTTGAAATTAAAGGAAGGATTTACATGCCTATAACTACTCCCAAGCAGAAGATTCATCAAGTTGAAATGTTTGGTAGAGATTTTGTTGAGGTAGTTTTGAGTGGAGATACCTTTGATGATGCCTATGCTGAGGCATTAATTTATAGTCAATCCAATAATGCCTCTTTTATACCGCCTTTTGATGATCAAAAGGTAATAGAAGGACAAGGAACTGTTGGTAAGGAAATAATGGATGACGCTAGTTTTGAAATTGGTTATGTTTTATTACCTATTGGAGGTGGAGGTTTGGCTGCAGGTGTAAGTGCTTACATAAAGGTAGTTAGTCCTTCTACTAAAATCAGTGGGGTAGAACCCGATGGTGCCCCAAGTATGAAAGTTTCGCTTGAAAATGGAGAGAATACTACTTTAGATACTATTTCTAAATTTGTAGACGGAGCGGCTGTAAAACGTGTAGGAGATCTTAATTTTGGAATTTGTAAAACTACTTTAGACAAAGTTATTACAGTTCCAGAAAATAAAATATGTTCTACTATATTAAAATTATACAATCAAGATGCTATTGTTGTGGAACCTGCTGGTGCACTTACCTTATCTGCACTTGATTTGTTGCAGGATGAAATAGAAGGCAAAAATGTTGTGTGTGTTGTTAGTGGATCCAACAATGACATTACAAGAATGGAAGAAATTAAGGAAAGAGCTATGTTATATGAGGGGCTCTTGCATTATTTTGTTGTTTCATTTCCTCAAAGAGCAGGTGCTTTGAGAGAATTTTTAACAGATGTTCTTGGTCCAAATGACGATATCGTACACTTTGAGTACTCCAAAAAAAATGCAAGAAGTTCTGGACCAGCTGTTGTTGGTTTGGAGTTGAAATCTGCTCAAGATTTTGATGGTTTAGTACAAAGAATGAAAGCAGGTGGCTTTTTTACAGAGTACCTTAATGAAAATCCTGAACTATTTCAGTATATGGTTTAAGATGTTTTTTTGGCCTTTCTGTAGGTTTTATGCAACCATCTATTAATTGATCTTTTTGCTACAATATGGTTTGCGAATTTTATATGCTCTTTATCTAACAAACTAGGATCTTTCTTATAAACCATTTTAACTACATCAAGATCTTGAGTGTCTATGGCATAATGCAGCATGTCTAATCCTTGCTCGTCCTTTAGTTTGGTGTTAATGTCCTCTCTTAAAAGGATTCTAATGGTGTGTGGGTTATTATAGTAAAGATGATTGTATATCGCATACATTATTGGGGTAATCCCATATTTATCTTGAATATTGATATCTAAGCTATCTTTGGATAAAACATAAAGAAGCACATTAGTATCTACATTGTTTCTTGCTGCAAAATGAACAAGATCCTCATTATCTTCTGTGAGTACATGATAATCAGACTTTTCATGAAATTTTAAAAAGTTATCTAATGAACAATGATAAGTGGCATATACTAGAGGGGTTCCGCCTAGGAAATCTTTTTCATCTCTTAATTGGTGCTGCTCAAAAAGTGTACCTATAATAGTATCATTATCATGTGTTGCAGCAATATGGAAAATATTTCTACCTTCTTTATCTTTTCCCTCTAAACTAGGTTTAAAACTCATCAAATACTCAAATATTTCAATATGGTTGTACTGAACAGCCTCCATTATAATACTTCTTCCATGAAATGCTTCACTTTTATAATTAATATCTGCGCCTGCATCTACTAATAGTTTTACCATTTCAAGACTTCCATGTTGAATGATTTCTGCTAATGCCTGATCTAAGGTTTCTTGTTTATTTTGAGCATCTGATAAGTGCTTAAGAATTACTTTTACGCATTCGAATTGATGGGTATAGGCAGCATATTCTAATAAATGATATTCGTATTGTTTGTTTTCTTTTGTAATGGGGTCTATAAAATCACCAGTGTATACAAAATTCATATCCTCAGGATGCTTGGTAAGTATTTTGTCTAGGTGTTTTGCGTGTTCATCATAAATATATTTGAAAACACCTTTTTGTGCATAGCCATTTAAGCAAGTAACAACCAGAAAGAATAGAGTGAGAATATTATATGTCATAGTTTTTTGTTTAAAATTAACCTTTGGTGTAGTATGCATTTTTCATTTTCTTATGCTTGATTTTGGAATAATTAGACATTTTTTTTACAAAATCAATATCTGAATTATTCTTGCGCTTTTCTTTACTGGCTCTTCTTAGTTCAGCTTTCATTTCTTTAGTAAAACGCTTTTCTTCCAATTTCAGGCTTTTATCAAGTGACTTCACTACCTTATTTTGCTCTTTTTCATAAGCCTTAATTTCTTCTTCATTATATCTTTCAATAAACAAGACTTCTCTTTCTCTTTCACTTCTTAAAGAGTCTATGTCTCTTTTATATCCGGCTTTAATTTTTTTAATTAAGATCTTTTGTGTTGGATCAATAGAGGCAATATGTTCTGTTGAAATTATTTTGGTAGAATCAATTAAGTGTTTATACTTAGTTTTTACAAGCTTTAAATAGTCTTTTTTGTCTCTTTCAAATTTCTTAGTTTTTGAATTTTCAGCTTTAATAGAAGCTTTTATTAACTCTTTGTTGCTTTTATGGCTTTGTTTAATTCTAGTTTTGTTGCGTTTATTGATTTCTTTGAGTTCAATTTTCTTTACTGCTTTTAAAAATACTTTGGCTGAATCATAACTTGCTTTAGCAAATGCATATGATTTCATAACCTGGTCATAATCGTTTTTGGTTGTTTTGGCTCTTTGAAAATAAAATTGAGCATGTCTAAAGTAGGCGTACGCTATATCTTTATTGTTTTTTTCATTAAACCTTTTAGCATTTAAACTTGTTTGTAACATAATATCTATGGGCTCTTGTCCAATCAAGAATGAAATCGAATCCATGTAATCATAGATATCCCAATAATATTCCCCTAAAGAGTCACTTGAAAATTCTTCTACCGATATTGGTTCTTCAGCTAATTGCCAAATAGGATCTGCAGGTAACATATATTTATCAATGCTATCTTTTTGAGTAATCCAAAAATTATTGGTTGCATCTAACATATGCCATTTTCTAGCAATTGCAATAGCGTTCCAAGCATGGTTAGAGCTATATAATTGATCTCCTTTTATATGATTTGATGGCTTTAAATATCCTACAACGGATATAGATTTAATACCTGCTTCAAAACAGAGATCATTGATTAAATTACTATAATCTTGGCATATTCCTTTTTGCCTTTGAATCAGTTTTTCTGTGTTACTACGTTGGCTTTGATTGATAAGACCAATATTATTTTTAAAAGCGAACCAACTATAAGAAAGTCCGGTTAATGGTCCTCTTTTTGCTTCAGGTATAGCATTTATCGGTAAATGTTCTGAGTAGATGTACTCAAACCAATCATATTCGATATTTTCAGCTGTCCATTTATATATTGCTCTTAGTCTCAAGAATGGGTCACTAGAGATACTTGTAAGGTAGTCGGCTAATTTTTCAATAGATTGAGTAGCTTCTTTAGGTGTGTTTTTAACATGCTCATCAATAGTGGTGTAATTAGTGGGGATAGAAATATCATTTTGAGCAAAAACTCCAAACGATTTGAGCATAAGGGATAAAATCAGATTTACTATTATGATGTGCTTCATAGATGTTTTAGATTGTACGAATTAAATCACTTTCCTTCTTCTTTTTGCTTAGCTTTTATTTTAGCATCAAGTGCTTTTTGGTCTGCAGCAGCTTTTTTGGCGGCTTCTTTATCTTTAGCGGCCTGTTTTTTTTGATTTTCTTTTATTTCTTTTTCCCTTTTTTTAATAGATCCTTTCATCTTTTTAGCTTCTTTTTTGGCTTTTTTAGCCATATTCTTAGCGTAAAAAGTGTCTTTGGTATTTACTTTAAGATCATTTTTTAATTTCTTTTTAGTAATTTTTTTTACTCTATTAAAACGATCATCTTCATCGTCACCGGCTTTACTAATACTATCTTTTTTGGCTTTTAAAATATCATTAAAAGATGATCCACGCATTTTATCTTTTTCTTGCGCGGCCTTGATAGCCTCTTTTTGTGCCTTTTTTACTGAATCAATTCGTCTTGTGTAACTTATTTCCACTAGTTTTTGCATTGCCTTTAAGTCTCCTGCCTCTTGTTTTTTTTCAGCAAGTTCAGTTTCTAAAATGCTTAGTTTTTCAGAATATTCTTCATTCACCATAGCAAGATCATCCTCTAGTGTACTTTCAGGCGGCCCTTCTTTTTTTAAGGCATCTAATTCTTTTAGTTTAACCTTAAATTCACCTGCTTTATCTTTATTAAATGCCTTATTTCTGTTCATTGTATTTTTAGCAACAGGTTTGAGTTCACTACTTTTTATTCCCTTGAGATAAGTTGCAGCTATTTTAAAATTTTTGGCTGCAAGATCAAATCCACTTTGTGCTTTTTTCATTCCCATAGTAGGGCTTTTACATAAGAAAAACATTTCTTTGGATACCTCTAAATAAGCGTAGGCAATTTCTGAGTAGTTATCAGGGTTAAATCTGTTTATCATTTTTGCTCTTGCAATTTTCTTTTTTTGAGGGTTCATTTTCTGAATAGACTTTATAGTATCTATGTAACTATAGTTCTCTGAGAAATACTCTTCTCGATTGTTTATAAATCCGTTCATGGAAATAGGCTTTTTTGTCATTTGCCACATAGGTTCTGAAGGAATCATATTCTTCTTCATTTCTTTTTGGTCTAGTATCCAATAGCGGTTTACAATGTCTATGAAATTCCATCTTTTTCCCAAATAAACAGCGTTCCATTTATGATTGGTTCTGTATATCATATCTCCTTTTTGCCATAGATTATCTTTTTTGTACCCTGTAATTTCGAGTCCTTTTAAACCTGCTTCATAGCACATAGCGATAAATAGTTTAGATATACCTTTGTCTGTGGCTTTTCTTGAATCTAAAATCGAGTTAATGGTGGATGAATTTTTATATTTCTTGTCATTCATTCTAATTTTGAAAAGATTCCATTGCACAAAGTTTCTTGCAGAGTCTGGAACAGCCCCATATCCTAGTTTATTTTCGTAAGCCCACATGTACCAGTCAAATTTTATATTGTGGGTAAGCCATGTGTATATACTTCTTAATTTTTCTTCTCTAGTGATGCAGGGTGGGGCAAGACTTAAATAGGAAGTTAAGAGTTTGATATTAATACAAACTTCAGCAGGAGCTGCTAGTGCATAGGAATCTATATGGCTATAACGTTGTTGTAATAGAGAGGCCTTTTTTAAAGCTGCTTTTTTGGCTGCTAAGGTGCTACTGCCCTTTTTTTGAGCAACTTTACCAGAGTGGTTTGAAGATTGAGCTTGCAGGCTGTAAAAGCAACAGCTCACTAAGAACACAAGCAATATAATTCGTATTTTATCTGCGTAAATATTCATATCTTCGACCCAATAGACGATTTAAAAATAATCATTTCTTTCCTTACTATGAAGATTCTATCTAAGCTATTACTTTTACTCATAATTATTACGATTTGTTCCTGTAACAACAATTCCGAATCAAAATCTGAGAAAAAATACAATGCTTACGCACAGTTCTTTCGTTTAGGATCTGATAGGCTTACTATTTATAATCCATCAGGTTTAGATTCTATTATTTTTAAAAGATCTAGTGATCCTTACTCAAAAATAGCTATACAGTCTACAACACAATTATCTTTTCTTGAAGCTTTAAATCAATTAGATAGGATTTGTGCAGTGCCATATGCTAACTATTTGTGTCAACAGCAGGTTATTAGTGGACTTGAACAAGGTAGAATAAGAGAAATTTTATCAGGAGATGCCATGAATATTGAGTTTATGATTATTGATACTATTCCTTTAATGCTATTGGGGGATTTTGCAGATTATAAACGACCTAAAATTAAACAGTTAAGAGCTTTTAATATAGAAACCGTACCAATATTAGATTGGAAAGAGACTCACCCACTAGCTAGAGCCGAATGGATTAAGGTATTAGGTTGGCTTGTGGGTAAGGATCAATTAGCTAATGAGATTTTTGATTCCATTGAGCAACGTTATAATACACTTTGTGATTCCATTGCTATTGAAATAAAAGATAAAGCAAGGCCAAAAGTTTTTGCAGGACTATCTCAAAAGGACAATTGGTATTTACCAGGTGGTAAAAGTTATTTAGCTCAATTGATTAAAGATGCTGGCGGAGATTATTTATTTAAGAAAAACAATAATATTGCTTCTTTTCAGGCAAGTTTTGAAACTGTTTTTTTACAACTAGAAGAAGCCTCTGTATGGATTGCATCGGTGAATACCAAAAGTTTATATGAATTTATCTCATTAGACAAAAGAGTAGAAAAGATGTCTATCGTAAAACAAGGAAATATATTTGGTAATGGTAAAAGGCTTTGTGCCCAAGGTGGTAATGAATATTGGTCAGATGGTGTTATTCGGCCAGATCAAATATTGCAGGATTTATATTTAATTTTTTTTGAAGATTATCATAACGCATACTTCTACCATAAGTTAAAATAGATATGACTGCCAAAGGAAATATAACAAAGCTTTCATTGCTTTTGATAATAGGAATTGCTTTATTTTGGATGGACCTTTTTTCCGGTGTTCCTATATCAATTGAGCAATTACTTGACCCTGATGAAAGTCAGATTCATAAGTTGTTTTGGCAAATAAGACTTCCTAGAGTAATTAATGCTATGTTAGTGGGGGTAGGTTTATCTATAAGTGGTCTTGCCATGCAAATACTATTTAGAAATCCATTAGCAGGCCCATCTATATTAGGAGTTAATGCTGGAGCCACATTGTTAGTTGCTTTATTTTTGCTTACCCTAACAGGTAGTGCGTTTTTAGCAGAATTTGAATTTGCTAGTATTGGAAGTGCAGTGCTTATTTTTAGCGTGCTTGGAGCTTTAATGGTACTTATACTTATTGGTGTTTTTAGTCTTTGGTTAAAGTCCAATATTAGTTTATTGATATCAGGTTTGTTATTTAGTTACTTTAGTATTGCTATAGTATCATTAATGCAGTTTTTTGCATCTCCAGACAAACTTCAGGATTTTATTTTTTGGACTTTTGGTTCTTTGGCTTCTCAATCTAATACCAATTTACTTTTGATGACCATTATAGTGGCTTGTTCGTTTGTTGTTATGTTGCTTTATGCTAATCGATTAAATGCATTTTTATTGGGGGAGGATTATGCTGTTTCGCTAGGAATAGACATAAAAAAAATGAAGTGGTTATTAATCATTATTACAGCTTGTATTACTGGTGTTTTAACCGCTATTTGTGGGCCTATTGCTTTTGTGGGAATGGCTGTACCTCATTTAGCGAGATTATTATTTAAAACCAATGATACGCGCATATTATTGTTAGCCATTTTTATCATTGGATGTGATTTGATGTTGTTATCTGATGCTGTTAGTAGATCTGGAGATAGTATTGTTTTTCCAATTAATGCAATAACGGCTTTACTAGGTACTCCAGTTATTTTGTTCTATATTTTTAGAACTAGAACAAGAAATGTGAATTACTGATGATAGTAATTAAAGGATTAGATATTGGTTATAAAAATAAGCTTGTGCATGCTAGCATCGATTTGGAGCTACAAGCAGGTAAATCTTATGCATTAATTGGAGAGAATGGGGTGGGTAAATCTACGCTATTGAAATCAATTACAGGTGTAAAATCATTTAATAGAGGAGAAATATCATTGCAAAATCAAAACCTGCAATCTTTAAGTCTAAACCAATTATCTAAGCTAGTTTCTGTTGTTTTTACCACCCGTCCTAATTTGGGAGATTTTACAGTTGGTGAGGTGGTGAAAATGGGAAGAATTCCTCACATTGGTTTGTTTGGAAAACATACACAGGAAGATAGAGAAATTGTTATTAGTGCAATGGAATTTGTTGGTATAGAGACAATTGAGGATCAAAATATAAATGCGCTATCTGATGGTCAATTCCAAAAAGTGATGATTGCCAAAGCAGTTGCACAAAATACACCAATAATTATTCTTGATGAACCTTCTTCATTTTTAGATATTAATGCAAAGATTCAATTCTACGAGCAGGTAAAAGCCCTTAGCAGTCAAGGAAAACTTATCTTACTTTCTACGCATGAAATTATTTTCGCTCAAAAACATATTGATTACTTTATTTTAATGACTAACGATGCTTTAAAGACCATACCGGCCAAATTATTATTTCAAGACCCGTTGTTTCAAGATTATTTTCCAGGATTTTCAAAGTATATTGCTTAATTACCTATATTTGTATCTGATTTTGGTGAATCCGTAAGTGTCATCTTCGGATTTTAAAAGGGAATCTAGTGAAAATCTAGAACTGTACCCGCAGCTGTAAGCTCTCAAAAGTGCTTTTAGAACAATGTCACTGCTTTTTTAAAGTGGGAAGGCCTAAAAGTGAGTAAGTCAGAATACCTGCCACAATCATTATAAAGATTGCTTTCGGGAAAAAAGGCAGATCCTATGACGTATAAAATACAACACATATTTGTGTCATTATGCCTATTAATGACTGTTAGTGCTTGGACTCAGCTTCCAGACACTATTCCTGTATACCATCTTGAAGAGGTTGTTTACCAGCACAGAATGAAGAATATGATGTCTGACATTAATGTAATTAAGATTGATTCTGCTGCCCGTGATAACTATTTTAATAGAGATCTTTCAAGTTTAATGCAGTATGAAGCAGGAGTTACAGTCGGAAATTATGGTGCTACGGGAGTGAGTAATGTCCGTTTAAGAGGTGGGATGTCTAACCACACAGCAGTATTTTGGAATGGCTTCAATATTCAGGATCCATTATTGGGAATGTTTAATTTTTCCAATGTTAATACCACTTCGGTAGATGAAATTAAAGTACAAAAAGGCGGTGCAAGTGCCATATACGGTTCCGGTGCTATAGGTGGAATTGTACATTTGATGAATGTGCCAGTTTATAATAAAGGTTTTCAAACCAGTATTGGTTCTAGTATAGGTAGTTTTGGTAACCGCTTTTACAATATTGAGATGCATTGGAGCAAAGTGAAATGGGCGGCTAATGTAAAATACTTTCAGCATCAATGTACCAACGATTTTGAATACAGCAATTTTGCCAAATTAAATACACCTAATGAGATTTATAACAATGCTTATTTTGAAAAAAATGGAGTTCAGGCGGCATTTTATAAAAAAGGTAAAAACCAAAATATCCAGATACAATATTGGTTTCAAAATATAGATAGAGGTTCACCAGGTACAATGGTAGCAGCTAATCAAAATGCATCAATAAATGAAACTATAAATCGCCTGGCAATCAATTATAAACTATACAAGTCCCGAACAAGTATGCTTTTGAGAAGTGGATTGTTTTTCAATGATATGATTTACAACAATCCTACTATGAATCTAAGGTCATTAAATGCATATGGAGCCAATATTACAGAGGCTATATTTACATGGAATGAAAGTCGGGCCACTACTTTAAATCTAGGTTTATTAAATAACTATACACAAGGTTTTTCAGATAATATTCCATCAGGAACCAGTCAAAATACAAGTTCGGTATATTTGGCTAGTCAGCAAGAATTCTTGCGTCGCATTGTTTTAAATTCAACCCTTAGAAGAGATTATAGAAATGGACTAATTAAACCTTGGACCTATGCTTTTAATATAAGAGCTACACTCAATAAAAATATAGATCTTACAACTAACCATGCTAAAAGCTATCAGATGCCTACATTTAATGACTTATATTGGAAGGGTGGACAAGCTCAAGGTAATATGGATCTAAAAGATGAGTCTGCACATAGTTATGATATTGGCCTAGAACATAAATATCTCCTTAAAGCCATAAATATCACTAATCATTTGGCTGTTTTTTACAATGATATTGAGCAAATGATTATCTGGATGCCTATTGAATCAATCTGGACACCTATTAATCAAAATAATGTTATTTCAAGAGGTCTGGAAATTAATTCAAAGCATGAATTCAAGTACAAAGCAATCCATGTTAGGTCGCAAATTAATTATACTTACACTAGATCTGAGCGAATAGAAAATCTGCAAAAAGTTCAAAATATATATGTACCCATTCATCAAGGCAATACGCAAATTCGATTTTCTCGCCATCAGTATTGGATGAGATGGGTGTTTAACTTTAATGGTAAAATGTATACAAATGAAGCCAATACTACATTTTTAAATCCATTTAGTATAGTCAATTTGGCATTGGGTAAAAGTGCTTATGTCTTGAAACAAAAGCTTCATATAAATTTTGCTATTAACAACTTAATGAACAGAAATTATATGACAAGACTTTGGTATCCAATGCCAGGAAGGAATTATGAATTAGGAATCAATATTAAATTTAAATAAATCAAAATGATGAATCAATTAAAATTATATACGTGGGCAACGGTTTGTTGCAGTTTATTTTTTGTCTCTTCTTGTGATAAGGATGATGATATAGTGGGTACAGAGGATGATGATACTACTACTGTTGTGGTTTCAGATACCATTTCTTCAGATACGATGTTTGAGAATTCTCCAAGTATTGAAAAAGTTTATATTGTTAATGAAGGTGGATTTGGAATTGGTAATGGTTCAGTTTCTTACTATGATGTAATGGCCGATACGGTTTATAATAATATTTATCAAACTGCTAATGGAGTGCCATTAGGTGATGTGGTTCAGTCTGTATTTGTGCATGGAGATACTACTTATATTTGTGTTAATAATTCTAATAAAGTAGAAGTTGTAAAAACTTCCACTTTTGAATCTATTGCTCAAATTGAGGTGGCTAATCCTAGATATGCTGTGGCAATTAATGATTATTGCTATGTAACCTCACAAAAATATGGTGCTTATCAAGTTAAAGTAATTGATATAAATACTTTAAGTGTTGTAGATTCTATTGATGTGGGTGCTTCTTGTGAGCAATTAGCTGTATCTAATGGAAAATTATATGTTGCCAACGGAGCTTGGGGTGCAGATAGCACAGTTACAGTCATTGACTTGAATTCAAATACGGTTAATAAAACTATAGATGTAGGATTTTATGGTCCTTCTGCGCTTAAAGTAGATTCTACAGGAACAGTTTGGGTGCTAGCTGCTGGAAAAACAATTTATGATGCATCTTGGGCGGTTGTTGGACATGAACCATCTGCATTGATAAAAATTGATCAAAACACAGATGAAGTAGTTTCTACAATAGCACTTTTTGATGAAAAGCATCCAAGTAAAATGGAAGAAAAAGGTAATGGTATTTATATATCTGAAGGAACTGGTATTTATAAATTAGCATTAGACGCAACAGCTATGCATAGTTCTCCGATAATTACTGAGGATAACTATGGGTTTACTATAAATAAAGAGTCTGGAGTTATTTTTGTATTGAAATCTAATTCATCTGCTAACGGAACATTGGTTCGTTATTCTGTTCAAGGAAATAAGTTAAATGAGTTTGAAGTTGGGGTATTCCCAAATGGTGGAACCTCCGGAAAAAGACAATTATTTTCAACACTTAAGTTTTAAAGAATATTGATAAAAAAAAGGCCCTTTGGGGCCTTTTTTTTATTTACTTTGAATTACGGTTACTTTGTATCTAAACCCATGTCCTTGTTCTTGTCCGGGAAATCTAACTCCTGATATTTCAATATCATAAGTTAAATCCATTTGCGCATACAAAATAATGCCTTTAGGAATCCATGAAAGTGTTGGTATACCTGGAGCTTTAGGATCAAATTCATCTATCTCAATATTTTCTTTTGGAATATCTCTTCCAAATACTTTCATTTTTACTTTGGCTTTACTAAAGTCTGCGTTAGCTAAAGAGAAACTCCATCTTCCATATATGAGTTCTGCAGGTACCATTCCCTCTGGTGGCCATGCAATAGCCATGGTGTCATAAGTAGGATTATTTTTTTGCATTTCATCATGAATCAGAACAAAGTTTTCATCTGTTGATCCATGCCCAAGTAATTTATTATTTGGATTTAAAATATAACTTCTACTTCCAGCGTCTGTAGTGGCCATCATCATGTTTAAAACTGCATTTGATGTATGAGCTCCATTGAATTGAAGTCCTGCTGTTTGAGATGCTAGACCACTTTCTTTACATTCATTTTCAGGGTAAAGATCAAATGCAATTTTTTGAGCTTTTATATTTAGGTCATCTACGAATTTACTTTCTATATCAATACCTGCAAATCTTCTGAAATAATTAATTCTTTGAATTGTTTTGGCATGAGCTGTTTCATGAATAGTGCCTGGTTTACACTTTTTTAAATTTCCTTTCCATTGAAGTTCGTCTATAATTTGCCCTTCAAAGTATTGTTTTATAAGTCTAGAACCTTTAAAGTTGATATGATAGTCATCTATAATGATTTGTTTTTCTATAGCTTTTAATGCAGTTTCATTAGGGAATTGTTGGTTAGCTTTCTTAATAATTCTGTAGGCTTTATCATAAGATTTTACTTTAGCAAAACCTTCCAGTAAGTTGAGGTATTCCTCTAAGTTAGCTTCCTTTTTATCAAGATATAAATCCGCCTGACCTGATAAGGTGAGTTTAAAGTCATTTAGCTTTGCTCTAGTATTATTTTCAAGCTCCTTGAGTTCTGGGTCATCTGATACATATAGTTTTAGATATCTAGCCACTGTATAGGCTAAATAGAATTCATTTTGTTTATTCAAAGTATTACAAAGATCATTTCCCCACTGCTTAAAACTATATATTTGATTAGGATTGCGCTTTGTTTGAATATTTTTATTGACATCATACAATGATTGGATTAATAATTTAGCAATTTTGGGTTGATGTATATGGTGATATTCAGCAATGAGTTGAACCAATGCATAATTGGTTTTTTGCAAATTATCTAAAAGGTTTGGATCTCTTTTTCTAGTAGTGTAGTTGGTCCATATTGATTCTATATAGTCAAATTTACCATAAATAATTTGCGCATCAGTAAATTTGATCATTGCTTGTTCTTCTAATTTAACGAAGGCTTTAACGCCAGGGAAATTATTAGCCCCTTGAACGGCGATTTTTAGGGCTTCAGAATATTTGTTGTAATGGTTAAAAAATTGAATGTAATTTTTTAGAATCACAAAATATAAGTCTTCTATTTCCTTATTTTGACTAAAATGTTGACTAGCCTGTTGTATAGTTTTATAGGCAGAGTCAATAATAGCCTCTGTTAGTAGGTGACTTGTAAATACAGTATAGGTAGCCAAAATGGTAGAATCCATTGTTGTTTTTTGAGCAGTTTCTGGATTAGAAAGCTTCCTAATCACAGAGCCTAAAGTTTCATAGCCTTGTTGTGCGTTGGAATGAATTTCTATCAAGCCTCTATTACTTTGTGCATGAAGATTATTAATATCTAATGCATAAATGGCTTCATATATAGGTAAGGCTCTATTATATTTTTCTTGCTTTACATAGGCCTGAGCAATTTTATTTCCTTCTGTTTCAAAAAGCGTTTCAAAACGAGTGAATTTCAATGATCCACTGCCAAGCTCATTGAGCTTGCAAGCTTTGAGCGTTGCCTTAACACATTGTTTAAAAGCATTATCATATTTAGCATTTAACTTTGGATCTAAGCTAATTTGTAAAAGTGCTTCGGCTTTATAAAAATGCGGCACGGGCTCTTTTTTATATTGATTGGCCTCTGTGAGTTTTGAAGCTTTCTTTAAAATCTTTGTCCAGGCTTTCTTTTGTCTTAATTGCTCTAATTTTGGAAATTGTTGATATTGTCCGAAGCTATTAATGGTTATGCAAAAAGCGATAATTGAAAAAAGCGATTTCATATTTGTTATTTAATTTGGCCATTAAAATAAGTATAAACCTTAGTATGCTTTTAGCCTTGTTGTAAATAATTATTCACAATAGTAATTTTTAAAAGGAAAAAGAGTTTTTTTTAATGGTTTAAGTTGTTGTTTTTTAATTACTTATGTCTTTTTTTGTTGCTGTAAATCTTGGAAAGTATTTAAAACTGTGATTGTATATTCTCCACTATATTCCGGATATTGCCTATAAAGTTATATTGATATGTATAGATTATTTATTGTAATGCTTTTGATGACCATACAATTTGCATTGTTTGGTCAAAGCAGAATTGTTGGTGGAAATTCCACAAGTATTGAGGAAGTGCCTTGGCAAGTGGCTTTAGTTGATGATTATAATCAACAGTTTTGTGGAGGTTCTATTATTGATTCTGTATGGATTTTAACAGCAGCTCATTGTATTGAAAATATGCGTGCAGCTGATATGTCTGTGGCCTATGGTATAGATGTTTTGAGTTCAGATTCAGTAAATTATGCTGGAGTAGAGTTAATCATTGCTCACCCAAGTTATAGTTCAGAAACGATGCAAAATGATATTGCTTTGCTTAAATTGTCTGAACCTGTATCGTTTTCTTCTAAAGCTCAAGTAATTCCTATTGTAGGGGCATCTCAAGTAGAAGCTGGAATAACAGATGAAGGCAAAACAACAAGAATTTCGGGTTGGGGTCTACTTCAACAAGGAGCCTGGGATGCTGTAGATACCTTACAAATGGTAGAAACGCCCATTGTTAGTAATGAAAGAGCCAATATTGCCTCGCGATATGATGGACAGTTAACAGACGATATGTTGGCAGCAGGAGATACTCTAGCCGGTGGCGAGGATGCCTGCCAAGGTGATAGTGGAGGACCACTAGCTGTATATGATGAGATAGATTCAATTTGGCGATTAGCCGGTGTTGTTTCTTGGGGTGAAGGTTGTGCTCAGGCTGATTATCCTGGTATATATGCAAGGGTAAGTTATTTTGAATCTTGGATTTATAATAGGATGAATGGTGGACCAATGGCAGCTTTTAGTGCTTCTGAGGAATTTATATTTGAAAATGATACCATTGAATTTATAAATGAATCTTCTTTAGATCCAACTGATTTTGAATGGTATTTTGAAGGAGGTACACCTAGTACAAGTAATGAAATGCATCCAAGTGTTAGCTATCAAGCCGAAGGCTTATATGATGTGCAGTTAATAGCCAAAAATCAGAAGGGAAGTGATACTATTTTATTGCAAGATTTCATTAGAGTGGTTGGATTAAATACTTGTGATTCAATTTTTTATATGTCCAATAATGACGGAACTAATCTGGAGTTAGAGGATTTTGATATAGGTTGGGATGATATGTCAGAAGGTTATTTTGCCGGTAATAATGCTTATGAAGGGGTAGGTGTTTTTGAATATTTTTCAAGTGATGTAGATCGATCTGTTTATGGTGCTAATTTAACTTTTGGAAAGGCTGTAGCTAGAAGTGAAGAAAGTACTATAGAATTGGCATTGTTTATGCCCGGACAAGCTGAAGCAAGTCTAACAAAACGCATCAAAATAAAAACTATTGAAGCTGATATTGCAGCTGGTAGAAAAACCGAAGTTTTATTTGGAGGAGCCTTGAGTATTGGTTCTGAATTCTTGCTTGGAATTATACCTTCCTATGATGAGGGTGATACAGTAGCACTTATGACGCAATCTAGTGCGGAGAATCATGCATGGACCTATTACGGTGAGTATTATGGATGGATAGAATGGTATAGTTTTGAGGAGGATTTTAATAAAAGAAACTCTCTTGCTATTGAGGCTATTGTGTGTAAAGATGTAAATGATTCTATGCAAATTGTGGCAGATACTTCTCAAGATACTACTGTTATAGATACTACTTCTAGTGTGCAGGATAGGAACTTTGCAGCTGGCTTTAAAATTTATCCAAATCCAATAACAGATGGAGCTATAAATATAAGCTGTGAAGAATTAATTAATGCTGTAAATATATACAGTGTTCAGGGCTTGAAAGTAAAAAATCTAGCCACAAGGCATACTTTCATTGAAGTTCCGGTTTATCAATTGGATGCAGGTATATACTTTGTTGAAGTTATTACCAATCGGGGGCATTTTAGGAAGCGAATTGTCATTAATTAGCTTTAAGATCGATTATTAGAAAAATGCCTCGAATATTTCGGGGCATTTCTATTTAAGGCGTTGCTTATCAGTACTAATTATCTTAAATTTGTTACTATACTTTTAGTAGTGAAAATTATTTAAACACAATACAAGCATGGAAGTTAAAAGAATGATAAAAGCTGAAAAAGGAACAGAAATTTCTTGTAAAGGTTGGGTTCAAGAAGCAGCCTTGAGAATGTTACACAATAACCTTGACCCTGATGTGGCTGAAAAGCCAGAAGAATTAATCGTATATGGTGGTTTGGGAAAAGCAGCTAGGAATTGGGAATCATTTGATTTAATTGAAAAGGCTCTCAAAGATATAACTGATGAAGAAACCTTATTGGTTCAATCTGGTAAACCTGTGGGGGTTTTGCGAACACATAAAGATGCGCCAAGGGTTATAATTTCTAATTCTGTATTAGTACCCAACTGGGCCAACTGGGATCACTTTAGAGAACTTGATGATAAAGGACTAATGATGTACGGTCAAATGACAGCAGGTTCTTGGATATATATCGGTTCTCAAGGAATAGTGCAAGGAACTTACGAAACTTATTTGTCTTTAGCTGATAAGCATTTCAATGGCTCTTTGAAAGGAACACTAAATATTACTGCCGGACTTGGCGGAATGGGAGGTGCTCAGCCACTGGCAATAACTATGAATGAAGGAACATGCTTGGCTGCTGATGTGGAGGCGTGGAGAATTCAAAAACGTTTGGAAACCAGATATATTGATGAAATAGAGTATGATATTGATGCTGCTATTGATAGAGCTGTTGCTTATGCTAAGGAAGGTAAGGCGCTCTCTATTGGTGTGGTATGTAATGCAGTAGATTTATTACAAAGACTACTTGATAGAGGTATTACTCCAGATACGCTTACTGATCAAACTTCAGCGCATGACGAGCTGATTGGATATTTTCCAGCAGGTATGAGTGTGGAAGAAGCTAATATACTAAGGCAAAGAGATCCTGATAAGTACAGTGAATTATCTTTAGATACCATGGCCATTCATGTAAGACAAATGTTAGAATTACAAAAACGTGGTGCAATCACATTTGATTATGGAAACAATTTAAGAGGGCAGGCCAAAGACAAAAGAGGGGTTGCTAATGCTTTTGATTTCCCTGGTTTTGTTCCAGCTTATATAAGACCCTTGTTCTGTGAAGGTAAAGGACCATTCAGATGGGCAGCACTCTCAGGAGATCCAGAAGATATTAGAGTAACGGATGAAGCATTATTAGAACTTTTCCCTGAAAACAAAGGTTTGCATAGATGGATTAGACAAGCTCAAGAGAGAATAGAATTTCAGGGCGTGCCTTGTAGGATTTGTTGGTTAGGTATGGGAGAAAGAGAAAAAGCAGGTAAGCTTTTCAATGAACTGGTAAGAGATGGAAAAGTAAAAGCGCCAATTGTAATTGGTAGAGATCATTTAGATTGTGGTTCTGTTTGTTCTCCAAATAGAGAAACAGAAGCTATGCTTGATGGATCTGATGCGGTAGGTGACTGGGCTGTATTGAATGCATTAATTAACACGGCAGGTGGTGCCTCTTGGGTAAGTTTCCATCATGGAGGCGGAGTAGGAATGGGGTATTCATTGCACGCTGGGGTAGTTATTGTAGCAGATGGAACCGAAGATGCACAAAAGAGAATTTCTAGAGTTTTACACAATGATCCTGCAATGGGAGTTATCAGGCACGCGGATGCGGGTTATGATATTGCCAAAGATCATTTGAGAAAACACCACTTAGATTTGAATGAAAGACTAGGTTAATACCAAACTCATATAACACAAAAAAGGGCTTTCCATTGAAAAGCCCTTTTTTATTTATAGTAACTTAATTAAAGCTATTATTGGTTTTGAGAAAAAATTGCCTTTATAATTGAAAGAACAAATTGTATCTTTAACTAATGGTAGACTTTACACTTATTAGTTTGAATCAAGTTCTTAACTTAGTACATAAGTTAGATGATGCAGTTTAAAGTAATAGCTGAATAACTAGGAGTTCTTATTTAGCTATTAGTTAAAAAGCTACACCAAAACTCAAATAAAGATAGTCTGGATGACTAATTCCAGTTCTTAAAATAAATTTACCATTTGGTTTTTGATATCTAAATCCAACATTTCCAGTTGGTGATGATTTTTTGTAACTGAAATAATTAATTGGTGAAAACGCTTCTTCACTTAAAATTGTAAAACCAAGATGTAATTCTAAGTGAGCATTTTTATGTCCGGTTAGAGTCGTTAATCCTGCTGAGTAATTTATTCCTTTGTTACCAAAAAATTCTTCCCAAATACCAGAACCAAATTTTAATATGTAAGAGGTGAAAAACTTGTTTTCTTTTGGTTGGTTAAGCATTCTCTCATAATTACAATTTAATACAGATATTCCTCCAATACCACCTGTTGCATAAACTACATTCTTTTTAAGTTGTATTTTTGAGACATTCTCATTTTGTGAAAATCCTTTCAAATTTAAAAACAATAATAACATAAATAATAAAGGCGATTTCATATCATCTAATTTCATGCAAATGGTAAAACTTTAAAGATAACGGTTGGGCTATGAATAGTTGCCGATTCCGAAGTGACTAACATCCGATTTATGACGCTATTCATACGAGCTAAAATGCCCGATTCCACTACGATGTAGGCAATTATTTATGAGCCATTGTTGTACACCGTTTATTTTTCAAAATCTTCTTTGCCAATAATATTGATTTGGTCGTCAAACAAAAAATATTTTTTCAATTCTTGTTCCGTACCATTAAGTATTGGATTATTAATTCTATAGGTATTTAAGGCTTTATAGTTAATAACTTTTTCAGGATTAAGTAAAGACAAACTATCAATTTCTTTTTTAATTTCTTTTAACTCCACAAGTTCGGTAGATACTTTTCCCCAAATTG
>Ga0181568_10001279_pt1 | contig 23191 bp, 16 predicted proteins | sample 101ome_20_FD_133758 | JGI IMG/M metagenome (GOLD analysis project Ga0181568, IMG submission 133758) | Coastal salt marsh microbial communities from the Groves Creek Marsh, Skidaway Island, Georgia - 101404AT metaG (megahit assembly) | ecosystem: Environmental > Aquatic > Marine > Intertidal...
AACATGTAACCGAAAACGAGCAAGAAACCTCCGAAAAGGAGCGTGAACAAATCCCCGCTTTGAAGAGCGGCAATCAGCAAGAGGAAACCGATGGCAGCAAAGGCGATGAACAGCATTCGTTGAGACTTTTCGCGTTGCTGGCGGATGGCCTCTTTCTGAACCTTGACGATGCGTTCAGCACGCCCTGCGGGTACCGTTCGAACACGAGGAACGTTTTCGTCGTCCTCGTTGGGGTAGACCAAGACATCTTCAAGAGCGTCTTTCGGAAGCAAGTCCGTCATCGACTTGGCGAGCATTGACTTGCCAGTTCCCGGATCGCCAATCATCAACATGTGCCGACGTTGCTCTGCGGCCTTCTTGATAACGACCGATCCTGCTTCTTGACCGATGACTTGGTCGACCAGTCGGTCGGGTATGGGGACATCGGCAGTGGATTCAAAATCCACGGAGGCAATCCATTCCTCAACCGGCGCCGAGAGAACCTCGTCAGCCCCCGTGGGTTCTGGAGACCAAACGGTGACGGTTTCTCCCTCAGGCACGGCCTCAACCGCAACGGTCTCTTCCGTTGGAACCTCTGTGGGCTCCTCAGAAACATCCGCTGCGTCTTCGGGCACGATTCTTCCTCTCCTCACTCCCCTTTAGGGCTATGCTTTTGCCATAACCCCTGTCAAGGGGTCATAAATCTTGCATTCACTGGTTGATTTGGTCGAGGTACTGCTGGCCGTAGTGGACCCATTGCTCCATTGACCAACCGGCGGGCAAGCCACCTGGCGGGAGTGGAGGTCCTGCCATCTGGGCAGGAGAAACGGGTGGAGGGGCCACCGCTGCAATGGGCGCTACGGGTTGCTGGAAGAGGTCTTGGGCACCGCCGTACATCGAGTTGGCAACCGCATCGTGGGCTGGGAGCATAGCTTCGTTCCACTTGGCGTCTTCGGCCTCAGAGCCACCACCGCCACGCATGAACATCAAGCCGAGGAGAGCAGCGACGATCACGACGCCGAGCACGATGAAGATGATGTTCATGTTCATGCCTTCTTCAGCATCGGCACCGTTGGATTGAACGTTCTCTTCTGGACAGTCAGCACGCGGGTCGTCGCAAGCAACATCCAACTTGGATTCGAGTTCCATTAAACGAGCCTCGAGCACGGTTGAGTCGTCGGTACCTTCAGCAAGTGCTAATTCAGCCTCTTCAATATCGCTGATGAGGTCAGCAACGTACCACACGAGCAGTTCATCCTCCATGTCAACAGGAGCGGGGAGAGCCTCGGTGGTGTACCACTTCGTTTGGTCCGAAGTCTTGTACTCTTGACCAGCGTTGTCAACGGCACGAACGGTCAATGAAATGTAATCCATGTTTCGCATACCGTTGGTTCGGGCGTAACCACCGTCGCCGTAGGCTGATGGAATGTTCATTTCCTCGGTCCAACCCATGTTCGAGCGAGAGAGGTCGAGGTCGTACTCCCAGAATCCGTCGCATGTGCCCGACAAGTCGTTGCACAGGGACCACGTAAGCGAGACGACGTTGAAGGTCGGTGCGCTGTCGGTGAAGAAGAAGGTGGCCGTGGGCGTTTGTGTTTCGTAGGTGTCGGCCATGTTAACATAGAGGTGGCCGCTTCCATCGTCGTTCTTGGAGATGTAGAAGGGAAGGGCATCAAAGACGTCGACGGTCATGATGTAACTGTTGGTGGCAAAGCCGTCGGTGGCGGAGATGGTCACCGTCTGCTCACCGACCTCCTCAAACAGGAGAATCATGTTCCCGTCAAGGATACTGTAGCGAGCAGCTCCAGGTTCGGATGGCGTGACGGTGATGAACGCTTGGTCAACAGAACTGTCAACATCAGACAAGCGAGATTTGAGGTTGATGACCATCTGCTTGTTGGTTTTGAGCGAGAAGGATTCAATGTCCGTCATGTCAATGCGAGGAGCGTCGTTGATTGGGTTGATGCGAATCGTCACCGTTTGGTCGGAGTATTGCTCGCCATCACTGGCACGAAGGGTGACCACCGTCTCTCCGTTAACATCGTCGTCAACGGCCTCATAGCCAAGCGTTGCGCCACGGAGTTCCACTGAAATGGCTTCTGGGTTGGTGTTGTCCATGATTTGGAGCGTGAGGCCTGAGGTGTCAACGGGCTCGCCCTCGTCATCCGTGTCGGAAAGGAAAGTGTTCAATGTCAACACGCCGCTACCGCCTTCGTCCATTGTTTGGATTGGCAAACCTTGCCAGCGTGGTTGACCGTTTTCAATCACGTTGAACAGGAGTGTTCCATAGGGCAGTTGACCGGTGTCGCTGTAGTCGCCGCCGTCATCGACATAGACTTCGATCCCTTTCTGTCCCTCACAACCGCTCTCGTAGGGGAAGAAGACTTCCAGTTCTTCGGAGGCAGCGTGCCAAGCGACGAAGTTGTCACTGTCCGAGGTCACGATGAGTTGAGACAAGGGCGTCTCTGGGTCGGCAATGTGCCCGACCATGTTCACTTTGGTACTGATGTCGCACATCACGGTCGGCACGGGGTTTGCTGTCACAGTAGGCCGGCCGTTAGCGAGTGTGAAGGCGTCGGAAAATTCTGACCACATGCTCGTTTGAGCACGGCTATCCACTGTACGGGTACGGATGTCGTAAACGCCAGCAGACATTTCCATGCTGGGCGTAACGATGTATTCACGACCCTCAGCAGGTTGATCGCGGAAGAGAATGTTTTCACCGCCGGAGACGATGCTTGCATCCCAGGCGTTTTGACCAGCAGGTGATACTTCCACCTCAAAGGTCATCGTATCAATGCTGTCAACGTTGTCATCTGCGTCGCCCTTGGCGAGCACCGTCACGAATTCGCCCCGCTCCACGACGTTGGAGTTGAGGATCTCAGGGGTCTTGGCGACCGGTGGGCGGTCGTGATCCACGAGGACCTCAGCGATATTGTTCGAGGCACTCATGTCGCCAGTGAGCCCGGTGAGGCGAGCGCCAAAGGTGGTGGACCAGGCGTTGGCAGGTAGGCTCGAGGTGTCAAAGGTTGCCGTTCCCGTGAGGAACGAGGAACCAGGAGCAACGTTGAGGGTTGGGACGTTGACCGAGTCAATGGCGGTGGTGGTTGCCCCGTTCTTGTAGAAGAATTCCAGTTGACCGCCGTCAGTGTAGTCAAGGTCGCCGGTGTTCTTGACGTCAGCATTGATGGTGATGGTGTCACCCCGCATGTAAGATGCGGTTCCTTGGTCGTTGGTCACTGCCAATCCAGAAACGCCGATGTCCATCTTTGGACCCATGGTGGAGTCAATGGCGTGGTAGACGTGAGGAGAAGAACCGCCGACGGAGACTTGGTTGCCGCTCATGAGCGCAGCGACGACAACAGCCTTGTTGATACCGCCAGGCACAACGGATGTTGGAATTGAGGTCCACGATTCGCTTGCCTCGGTGGACGAAACGGTGACGCTGTGGAAGGAGGTACCGCTTCCGGAATTCTTGGACTTGTAGGTGTCGCCAGCGGTCAGCCAAGCCATCCAGCAGTTGTAACCGTGGGGGATACCGGAGGAGTAGGAGTAACCCGTGCAGTCCTTGTCAACCAAAGCCGCATAGAGCTTCATGTTGGATGCAGGTGTTCCTGATCCTGTATACTTGTAATTGATGGTGACATCGTAGTTGTTGCCGTTCTGGGAAATGGCTGCAGACATGCCGTAGTCGTTAACGGTGCTGTGCATGCCGCCACCGTTCGAGAAGAGCGAATCGTAGGTGGTGTATTGGGAGTTTGCACCGCTCTGTCGCTGGTCGTTTCGGTCGCCAAAGTAGGCATCGGGTGCGCCACCAGTGGTCCATGCCCAGTTGTAGGGTGCAACGTTGCCTGCTCGTGCCGTATCGGTATCACCGTAGGATGCGGACATGTAAGTGACATAGACGTATTCGTCTGGGTGGTTCTGCTTGATAGAGTGGTGGGCGTCGGAACCGCCACCTGTCTTCGAGCAGTGACCACAGTTGTCGGAGGAGATGTATTGGCCGAAGACGACGTGGCCAGGACTTGTGGCTTGTGATGGATTTTGGATGACGATTTCTTCCTCGAGCTGAATGGGTGTTTGGTACAATTCCCCCATCATTCCTGAAGCAAGGCTTCCAACGAAGACGGCAACGATGACCAAGGCGATAATGCGGGCTGCGGGTTTCATATCACCACCACGCCGAGGAGGGTATATGAAACACTCGCTCTACTGTCTGGTTTGGCAATTTGAAAACATGCGAGCAGCACGCCGATGATAGAGATTGAAAGTGAACCTTAACACCTCATGGATGTTCGCCCGGACGTGGCCAACGAATCGTGGGCGGTCCTCGCCGAGGAGAACGGGAAAACATACGTGGTTGAACTGGTCGATTCGCAAACGAAAATCAAGGGACTTGGTGTCTTCAATCCGGCCACGACCTTGGCTGAGATTGATGTCGGCAAGACCGTCGTCATTGGTCAAAAAGAGGTGCGACGTTTGCCGCCGAGGTTGCCCGAATTAAGCAAGGGGATGGTCCGAAGAGCCCAAACAATCGGTAGCAAGGACGCAGGGTTCATCGTCGCCCATCTCGGCTGTGGGCCGGGCGATACGGTCCTCGAAGCCGGCATCGGGAGTGCAGGATTGTCACTTTACATCGCCCGGGTGTTGGGGGAGAGCGGTACGCACATCACGGTTGAACCAAGAAACGAACACGCCGAAGTCGGTCTTGAAAATTTGAGAAGGGCGAGAGAGAGTTGGACCGCATTTCCAACCCATCACCATGTTGAAGGAACCATTGAGGAAGCGGTGGACGAGATTTCAACGCTCACCAGTTCAGTCGACGCCATCGTCCTCGATCTTCCCGACCACCCCCCCGCCATCGCTGCCACTGCTCACCTTCTCACGCCCGGCGGCCGATTAGCGTGTTACTGCCCGGTCACATCCCAACTCGAGCGGGCATGGGAGGCTTGTGAGGCCGCAGGTCTAACCGTTGAATGGGCAGGAGAACTCATGCAGCGTGAATGGGGGCGGGCATCAAAAGGCGGCATGCGTCCGGTGAACGGCCCGTTTGGCCACACAGCGTTTTTACTCGTGGCTCAGCGTTTGTAGGCCGACCTGACCGATGGCGTTCGAGCAAAAACGGTCGCACAAGAACGACGTGTCACTCCACCACGCGTATCTTGTTGCTGCACTGTGGACAAGTGAATCGGAACGGTGGAACGCTGCCTCTTGGAACGCCCAACCGTGCATCGCAGGTCGGACAATTGACCTTGCTTTCGCCGTCCAAGCGGCATTCGTTGTAGCCGAGTTCGGGAAGGTCCTCCTCGGGTTCCTCCTCGTCATCGAGCACTTCCTCCTCAAACGATTTCTCTTCGTCCCCAGCGGGGCGACGACGCAGACGAAGAACCGCCGCAACGGCGATGAGCCAACCGAGACCCATTGCGCCAAGGGTCGCAGGTTGACTGACAGAAACGCCGAGCGGGAGAGAAAGACCGTTCGGTGGAAGTTCGGGACCCTCGATGGTGACCTTCAGCGGAAGGGAATCGTCGGACGTGAGGACTCCTCCACCGGCAGAAGTGGCTCGCACAACAAGCTCTGCAGCCCCTGAACGAGCGGTGTTTGAGGTCATGGTCATTTTGAATTCCATGCTCGACCCTGGCGTCAAAGTGTACTGGTTTGTTGCTGCCTGATCACTCATACGGACCCAGTTAACCAACAGCAATCCCTCATCTTGTCCGAGGATGGAAAGTGAACCGGTAACCTCGGTGTTGGCCATGTTCTCAATGGTGAGGACCACAGAAGTTGAACTGTCAACGCCGAGCGAGGCTTTTGCCTCGTCGAACGACAGCGCAACGAGGGCGCTCCCTGGCCAGTCAGCTTCTACGGTGTAGAAGATGGCTTGCTCGATGGCGACGTTGGTCCGAACAGCACTGACGGCACGGAAGACGATGGCCTTCTGGCCTGCTGCGGCATCGTTGGAAACGACGCAGGACCAACCCAGCGGGTCGGATGAAAGACCGGGAGCCAACGTGACGCTGGCATCCAAACCACAGTCTGTCCCGACCGTGGTGATGGAAAACGTGTCCTCCACGTTGCCAGTGTTGGTGACAAGGATGCTACCGAAAACCGATTCCCCGGGCTTAGCAGCAACGACATCGCCGAGGAGAGTGAGGTTGGCATTGGCGCCAACAGGTTCCACGCCGACGCTCAGGGAATCGGTGCTGCTCGAGTCGGTGGTCGACATGACGTTGAAAGTGTATTCCACGCCATCAACCGGTGCTCCTTGTTGCACTTCACGCACGCCGATTGAAACCGTTTGCGTTGAGCCCGCACTCAACTGGAAGGTGGACGGGGTCACCGTAAACTCGAACCATTCTCCCGCAACTTCGGATGACCATTCAACCACATAGACATCCGATTGGGTGCCGAGGTTGGTGACATCCACCAGCATCGTGTTCACTTGAACAGGATTGGCTAGTAGACGGGATTGGACAGTGTTCGCCACGACCTCGGCACGGTCGAGTAACAACAGGTCGAAATCGAACGCTTCGGACAAACCTGCTCCGTTGTAGGACAGTGACACACTCGTGGTCGAGGGAGTGGCGCCCGTCGAGGCAACGAAGGTGAACGTCATTGTGGTCGACGATGATCGCTCAAGCAGCACCGACTCTTGGTCAAAGGAGGCGGTCACGCCTGCAGGCAAGCCGAAGAGTGTGGGGGACAGTGAGAGATTGGATGTCCCCGTGTTGGTGAGCGTGATGTTCATGCTCGCTTGACCTCCGGGTGAGAGGAGTACCCTGTCTTCACCCGGCCCTGCAAGGTCAAAGGAAGCCACTTCCAGAAGCAAGACATCCACGTCAAGGGTGCTGGTTTGACCTTCATAGTTGGTTGCAAATCCTTGGTTAAACATTCCAGAAAGGGTGACGTCTCCTTTGGTGTTCACGGTCCACGTACCCGTCTGACCTGCCGCAACGGTGACTCCGGAAGCACTGACGAGCACCGTTTGAAGTTCATCGGAGGGGAGGATGTCAAGGAAGAACGTCGCTTCGTCGCTGCCGTGGTTCATGACCCGCAGTTCGTAGTTTGCACCAACATCCGGAACGATGTCAACCGAGTCTTGAGGTCCGCTGAGCGTGAAATTAACGGCTTCGTCAATGTTCACCGTGAAGACCAATTCGGCAAGCATCACGGTTGTATCGGCCACATCATGGTGAGCGTGCAACGTAAGCTCGCACACGTCGGTGCGAACCGCCGAGGCATCAACATCAACTTGGACCCCAACGTCGGCGACATCGGTAGGCTGCAGCCCGGGGGTTTGAGCGTCGACCATGGACACCGTGCACAATACGTTTGAGGAGGATATTGACCAGTCGAGATCGAGTTCGGTGTTTCCAGTGTTCGTGACCTGCACGTTTGTGGCCGTGCTTTGTCCTGGGAGGAAGTGGTTGCTTTGGTCAAGGAAGGCGAGAGCGAGGCTTGGTTCGGGTTCAACCTCCACCACCAGCACCGTCGAGGAGGAGACGTTGCCGTTGGTTGAGCCAACCGTGAGTCGATATCCATAGTAGTCAGGGACAGCGTCAGAGGGGACAGTGACCGACAGCGTCACCGATTGTGATGCACCAGCCGCCATGTTGCTCAGTTCATCGTCAGCCCACTGAAGGTACCAGCCCGCTGGGACAGCACCGCCAAGTCCGAAGGCTGCGGTGCCACCAACTTCCCAGGGGTAGTAGGACATCCCTGATGTTTGGTTGAACACCGTGTCGTCGGCTGCTTGTTGAAGGGCCAATTTTGTGGTGGCGTTGAGGTTTATCGTGTCGGTGGAACCCACACAGGCGTCTCCGGTCAGCGAAGCATGCAACACGCAAGCGGCCAAGTACGACCCTGTGAGGGATGGATGGCTCCCGTCAGAGGTGTAGAGATCGTAGAACAAATTGCCGCTGCTCGTAGGGTCGTCACCATCGGCAACGACGGCATCGTGCACCGTTTTGAACGCCAAGCCGACAGGTGCAATCCAGACCGTGTTTCCGGCGGCAGTTATGTTTTCTGCGTATCGCGTGTACCCTTCTACAAGCCGTTCTTGCATGTCGGTGAAGTTCTGATTAATGTCGTTGTACTGATGCCATTGGGTGCCTGATTCTCCGCTTCGACGACCCCAAGTCATGAAGAGAACTGCCTCAGCGCCTTCTGCCTCAATCTCACCGCTCAAGAGCACCGAGGCGTTCTTGCTCTCTTGCCAGTTTGTATCGTTTGAAGGCAAGGAAGGCACTTGGCTTTGGTCCTGAAGTACGACATAATCCCAGGATGAGGAACGCAGCGTCGTGTTCCATTGGTGGCCCGATGTGTTGAGGTTTTGCCAGTGCTGGGAAAGGACCATGCCCCCCCCTGTGAGCGGGGTGACACCACCGTCGTAACCGTCTGCGTCGACAATGGATTCCACAACGGATGCGAGGTTGTTGGATGAGGTGTAGCTGTTGCCGTACATCAGAACATCCACCGAAGTGGTGCTGTTGTTGCCCGAGGAATTGGTGCTCGTGTTGGAGTGGTTGGCCCACCAGCCTGCGAGGTCCGGTTCAACCGCGACGTCGAGCAGAAGCGTGTCGGTCACCGAACCGAGGTTGGATGCCGAGAAGGTGAGGTTCGTACTTGAACCGGCAGCCATGCTGACAAGTCCTGACCCCGCAGATGCCAAAGATGGATGGTAAGACGGAGCGACCGTCACTTGAACCACATGGGATGTGCTGGCGTTCGTTGATGTGTCGGTGGCCGTCACGGTGAATGACCCGCTGTCGGCGACCGTGGCACCTTCGTAGAGGCGGACCACCAGCGTGGTGGTTTTGTTCCATGTCGGGAACACGTTGCTAACAGTCGTATCCGCACTGACGACCTCCCACACCGAAGAGAGCGACCCCATGTCCACGGAGATGTTGTATGAGGTGATGCTCGTGCCGTTGTTCTCTATCGTCAAGGTCACGTTGGTGGATTGACCGGGCTCCAAGACCACGTGCTGCATGTCGGTGCTCAGCAAGATGGCATCGTCGGCCGAAGCGGTGATTACAAGCGGAGAGAGGCTCATCAAGAGCAACACCACTACGCATGAAACTGAACGAGCCCGTTGGCTGGCCATGGCTTAACCAAGACAACCCTGTTCAAGAGACTTCGGGCTTATCGGGACCTTCTGCCCATGACCAGGCTGGCAAAGAAGAGCAACAAACAAGGGCGAATGCTTCATGTTCTTGACCGATGCCCACAGACCATGACCACTTGGGTGCCAACTGCCTACCGAACTCACACCTTGGGCGAACTGCAAAGCAACGGAGCCGATCTCGTTGGAAAAGAAGTCACTGTGATTGGGTTCATGGAAGCCAACCGAGGCAAAGGTGCCATTTGTTTTGTTGATTTGCGAGACGGGACGGGAACCACGCAAATTTTCCTCAAAGGCGACACGATTGGCGAAGAATCCCTCGACCTGGTTCAACGCATGACCCGTGAATCAACGCTCCAATTCACCGGAACGGTTGCCCTCAAACGCCCGCCAAAGGTCAAGGAAGGGGAACCAACGCCACCGCCTGCATACGAAGTTTTGGCAACGGCCGTCAACGTCATCGCTCGTGCCGAGGCCCCCCTGCCGCTCGGCGTAACAGATGCCGTCAACGTGGAACTGGACACCCGTCTCGACAACCGATTCCTCGACTTGCGCCGAGCCCATGTCAACGCGATGTTCAGGTTGCGTGGAAAGGTGTTGCAGTTTGGCAGAAACCACCTCATTTCTGAAGGATTCATTGAAACACACACGCCGAAAATCGTGGCCACGGCTACCGAAGGCGGTGCTGATTTGTTCCCAATGCAGTACTTCGACCGGCCAGCCTTCCTGAACCAGTCGCCCCAACTGTTCAAGCAATTGTGCATGAGCGGCGGTCTGGAGCGTGTTTTCGAAATTGGCCCGGCGTTTCGCGCTGAGAAAAGCGACACATACCGCCATCTGGCCGAGTTTATTTCCTTTGATATTGAATGCTCATGGGCCAACGACGATGACGTCATGGGCGTGTTGGAACGGATGCTCCACCACATCTGGAAGTCCGTTGCTGAGGAAGAGGAATCCCAGCAGTTAATCGCCACCATCAACGCCTTCCGTGCCGAGCAAGGTGAAGAAGCGATCGAAGTCATTGTCCCCGAACTTCCGTTCCCCCGTCTGGAATACGATGACGCCATCCGCATCATCCAAGAAAAGGGCGGCAAGATCGAGTGGGGCGACGACATTGACGCCGAAAATTCCGATTTGCTCGCTGAGGACCTTCCTCAGTTCTACTTCCTGCCCCGTTGGCCCATGTCCCTCAAACCCTTTTACATCCACCAAATCGAGGGTGAGATTGGAAGCACAGGCGAGCAACTCTCCCGTGGATTCGACCTCAACTTTGGACGGGACGAGATGACCTCGGGAGGCCAACGAGAGCACCGCATTGACGTGCTGGTGGACAATCTCAGAGACATGGACCTTGACCCCGAAGAATTCGAATTCTACGTTGCTGGATTCCGTCATGGCGTGCCTCCTCACGCTGGATGGGGACTCGGTGTTGAGCGAATTTTGATGAAACTAACCGGGGCTAAGAACGTTCGAGAAACGGTGCTCTTCCCACGTGATTTGCGTCGCTATTGCCCCTGATGGATCTCGCCCCTGCCAAACGCCTCAACAAAAGCGTCATAGGCCACGGTCCCATCATTCTACCATGGGCGTTGACCGAGTGCAGTGGGGGGCTGAAGCGTGGCAACATGCTGACCTCTACATGCCTGACGATCCGTCACCGTTCCAGAAAGACGAGGGGGTGCCCTGTGTCGTGCTCATCCACGGAGGATTTTGGAAAGAACAGTACACTTTGGACCTGATGCAGCCCATCGCTCAAGACTTGGCCGAGGCGGGTGTGGCGGCCTGGAACATTGAATTCAAGCGATGGTCGGCAGGCGATGAAGGCGTTTGGATGGACACCCTTTCGGATGTGCTGCGTGCGTGGGGACATCTGGCACTTTTGCCGGGCATTGACATCACCCGTTCCATGGTCATGGGCCACTCTGCTGGAGGTCACCTGGCATTGCTGATGAGCGCCAAGGCCGAGCGACGACCCTGGTTGGCCATCGCACAAGCCCCCATCACCGATTTGGTGGGCGCCGACCATGCACGCCTATCGGACGACGGTGACGCTGTTCGCCGGTGGATTGGCTGTTCGCCTGAGGAAAACGAAACGCTCTGGAGCCAACTGAATCCGGTTGACCACCCACCACAAACCAGCGTGCTGTTGTTTCATGGCGAACAAGACGAGGATGTTCCTCTCGAGCAATCCGAAACCTATGCACGCGTGATGAAGGCAAAGGGGGCCGACGTGCAGAAGGTGTGGTTACCTGGAGACCATTACGACATCATCGATGTCGCCTCTGATGATTGGTTGGTTCAACTCAACGCCATCTTGGATTGGCTGTGATGCTAAGGGCTATGACCTACGGCACCCTCGCCTGCTCATGAACCTCCTCGGAGACGACTTCCCTTACGCCAACACCGCCTTAACCGGCAAACACGCGTTTGTCTGCGGTGCCAGCAAAGGCATCGGCGAAGCCACGGCGAAAATGCTGGCCAAGGCAGGGGCCGATGTCACCGTTTGTGCCCGAAACGGTAGTGCACTTGCCGCTCTTTGTGGTGAACTGAGCGAACTCGGTAGCGGCCGTCACCAAGCGCTGGTTTTGGATTTGGAGGATGTCGACACACTTCCTTCGGCCTTTGCCTCGGCCGTAGAGACACTCGGGCCCGTGCACATCCTCATCAACAACGCAGGCGGACCCCCGGGTGGACCCTTGCTGGCCAATGAGGTCGACGATTTTGGCGCTCCCTTCGCCCGTCATCTGCATGCATCCCACACTCTCGTGAAGTTGGCTGTCCCAGCCATGGAAGCGAACGGTTTTGGCCGAATCTTGCAAATCATATCCACCTCGGTCAAGGAGCCCATCCCCAACATCGGGTTGTCAAACACCCTTCGTGGCGCTATGGCGTCGTGGGCAAAATCACTCTCCAACGAATTACCACCATGCATCACCATCAACAATGTCCTACCCGGTTTCACCGATACCGAGCGGTTGGGAAACCTCTCGGCTTCTATTCAAGACCGAACTGGGCAATCTGCTGAAGATGTTCGGGCAGGTTGGCTGAACCAAGTCCCTATTCGGCGTTTGATCGACCCGCTTGAAACAGCCAGTGCCATCACCTTCCTCTGTCTTCCGGCGTCTGGGGGCATCCGCGGCGTCAGCCTCGCTGTGGACGGTGGACGACTTCGTTCAATCTGAGGCGATACGATGGAAGGCGAAGTTTCAGCTGAGCGTGCTCGTCAAATCTTGGAGGTGCTGACAGCAGGTGGTTCGATGGACCACATCAACACCTCCCTGGCACTTCGCCTCATGCCCTTGGCTCAAGAACTCGGTGAAGAATCGCTGGTGGAGCGACTGCTGGACCACGCCACCTTGGTGGCGACCAGCGATGATGAACGTGGGTGGGCTCGGTTTGAGGGACTCAAGCTCATGGATGCCTCCATCGAAAGTTTCCTTCGTCTGGCCGAGGAAGCCGAAGGAATGGAGGATGCACAAGCACTGACGGCCGCCGTTCACCACTACGTCGCTTTGGTCTACATGTCCGAGGGGCTCCTCGACGAAGCGAGGGCCACAGCACAGCGCGCCCTGCAGTTGCGCCGCGTAATCCAAGACCTTGAAGGAACGGCCTACGGCATGGCTTTGCTCATGACCATCGCCAAACGGCAACACGACGAAGAAACAGCCATCGCCGTGGGAACCGAGCGCTTGGAGTTGTTGGGCCAACTGAAAGATGAGATGGGCCAAATGGAAGCCATCGCTGACCTTGCCCACTGCCAAGCCACCATCGGTGAATTCGGAGCCGCAAACGACCTGTTCTCTCAATCCCTCGAACGGGCCCAGGAACTCGACAGCCTTTCCGGGCAACTTGTTGCGAGGTGGGGTTTGGCCGACATCGCAGAAATTCAGCAAGACTACGAAACCGCCATGCTGGTCCTGTCCGATGCGCTTCACGTGTTCTTGGCTGCCGACATTCCTGCCCCGGCTCAACTTCGCCAACGCATTCAAGACTTGACGGAGTTGAAAGACCAGCCGCCAAGTGGCGATGCAGCCTGAACCGCCATACCCATTATGTGCCATCGCTCCGTGGAGAAGAACGGTGAGTGAACATGGAGCACGACATCTTCTTCTCCATCTCACAAACGCCTGATGAGCACGGCCACATCCCCGATGAAGCCACCATGATGAGGAATTACTTCCAACAGTTGACCTGTGCAGACCAACTCGGCTTTGGAACGGGTTGGATTGCACAAGCCCACTTGTCCACCGAGACCCAAAAATCGAACCTCAAGCCCGTGGTGCCCCACTGGAAAGGAGAGGTCGGCCTTTGCACTGATTTCCCACAACTGGCCCTTGAATCGTTCCGAAGAACACAACACATTGAGATCGGAAGTGCGGTTATTTCCATCCTCGCCTCTGGGGGACCGATTGCCCAAGCCGAACGCATCGCCAACGTGCTGAACCTACACGGTTTGGACGAAAACGAACACCGCCGGCTCCATGTTGGATTCTCAGCAGGTCGGTTTGAGTTCATGGCTCGCCCCTACGGCATTGTCCCACGAACCTCTGTGGAAGAAGCCGCTTGGCCCGCCCTACGTGGCCAGATTTTCATGGAAGCAGCCGAGATATTCCTTCGCTTGCTGCGAGGCGACGTCATCAACTCGACCATGATTCGGGACACGGTACTGACTCGGGAAAATTTCCGAAGCGATGAAGACTGGCACGCCGTACAGGACGCAGCCGTGGAATTCGAAGCGCTTTCCGAACGACCCGAAACAATCCACATTCCCTCTCGCTACGTCTTTGAGGACCTGAAAATCGTACCCAGCAACTTCCGAAGGGAGTTGCTCGGCTTGGTGGCAGGCACCCACGACCCGCGAGCACAAACCTTCGTCAACACCATTTTGCCTGTCAAGGTGTTCAACCTGTCCATCACCTCGCCAGAGGTCATCGATGCGACGCATCAACGCATGGCGGAAGTGTATCACAAGGATGGCGGTGCATGGGCACGGCAGGACATGCCGCGCACCAGTTTTGTGTTCTTGAACGCCGAAGAAGGATTGACACCTGAGGAGCAATCGGCCGCTGCGAAGCGTGAAGCTGACACCGCATTGAGTGCGTATTGGAACGCTCTCGAGGGAACCATAGACCCGGACAAAGTCACGAGGGCCGCCAACAACGCCCTCATTGGAAATGTCGAAGAAGTCGCTGCTCAAATGGCCGAGCGCTTCCACCCGGAAGACCGGATCATGGCGTGGTTTGACTTCTTCAATCACGATTCAGACAGGGTGTGTCGCAACATGACAGCGTACATGGAGCAGGTCGTTCCTCGGGTGGAGCAATTGCTTGGAGGAGCATGAGATGGGCATCCATCATGACACCTACTCCGCCGTTCAACCGGGAAAGCCCGGGTCCGCCATGTACCCCGTGTCGCCCCTCGGCGAGCAGGTTGAGGGCATTCCAACAGGACGTGAAGTGGCATGGGAGCCGCTGGTGGACTACCGAAGAAACGGGGTATCGGAAACCACCATCCACGGAGCCGTAGCCTGGGCCCACGGGGACGAGGTCATCCACTCGTTTGGTGGCAACGTCTTGTGCTACGGACGTTCGATGATGAAACCGTTCATGCTCAAGGCTTTCACCGAAGAACTGGAAGATTGTTCGTGGGAACAGAAGGCCATTGCCGTGGCCTCCCACAACGGCGATACCGAACACGTGGCGGCAGCTCAGTCGCTGCTCAACAAGTCCGAATGGCCGCTCATGCTCACGCCGCTGGATGTTCCCCTGATTCAATTCGGTCGTCAAGTTCGTCGACCACGCCGCTGGTTTCACACCTGTTCAGGGGAACACGCAGCGATTCTGAGAGGGTGCCGAAAAAAGGGTTGGAAACGGGCTGGATACACCCTGCCTACCCACGAAGTCTTTCACGCCTACATGGAACAGTTGCGCACCTACCTCGGCACCGAATGGAAACCTCTGCGCATCGCCAAGGACGGATGTGGCTTACCGACCGTCTCAAACACCGTGTCTGAACTGGCACAAATCTATGCGGGGCTCGTGAGGGACAAAGACGATGATTGGATATGGGAGGCCATGGTTCGTCATCCCGACCTCGTTGGAGGGTTCAATCGCCTCGATTCAACCATCCTCAAAGCAGGCGAGGGCAGAGTCATCGCCAAAGAGGGAGCCGATGGATTACTGGGCATGGCCATAGAACATCCCGACTATCCAAAGGGATTGGGCATCGTTGTCAAAATCGCCCACGGCTGGAACTCACAAGCCACCTGGTACGTGGCTCGGGCCCTGCTTGGTGTCTTGGGCATCAACCTGAGAAATCCCTATCCACTTCATCGCCAAAAAGCCTTCATCGTGCCTGGCATCGTTCCAGAAGCCTACCTTGACGTGCTTGAGACCGTGCCGACATGGGATGAATGGGACCCTGACCGTGACCGTTGGCATTACGACCCGGAGGTGGCATGATGGGAGCCGTCATGAATTTCATCAACGGCGCATTTGTTCCCTCGCAATCCGGTCAAACCATCAACACGGTCAACCCTGCCACAGGCCAAGTCATCACCACCCTTCCTCGTTCAGCTGCGTCGGACGTGGCGATTGCCACCCAAGCGGCGCTTGAAGCCGGCAAGACATGGGGTGCCACGAGCATGAAGGAACGGATTGCTTGGCTCCATCGTATCGCCGATGCGTTGGAGGAAAATTCAGAGACCATCGCTCAACTTGAGAGTATGGACACGGGCAAACCCATTTCGCTTTCGAGACGTGTGGACGCCGCCCGCTCCGTAGCCAACTTCCGATTTTTCGCAGACTATGCCAGTGAGCAAGAGGAACTGATCTTTTCCGATCACGGGGCTGTGAACATCGTCCAGCGATCACCCGTTGGCGTCGTTGGCCTCATCACCCCTTGGAACCTACCGCTCTACCTTCTTTCGTGGAAGGTCGCACCTGCCTTATTGATGGGCAACACCATCGTGGCCAAACCCTCTGAACTCACACCACTCACTGCTCACTTTTTGGCACAAACCGTCAAGGCCATTGGCCTGCCAGACGGCGTTTTCAACCTCGTTCACGGCTACGGCCCCGAGGTTGGCCAAGCCATCGTAGAACACCCTCACATCCGAGGCATCTCTTTCACTGGAGGGACCGCTACTGGAAAAATCGTGGCTGCTACCGCCGCCCCTATGTTCAAGAAACTCTCCTTGGAACTCGGTGGAAAAAACGCCACCGTCGTTCTTGAAGATGCACCGCTTGACGAGATGATGGACGGGATCGTGCGTGCCTCATTCACCAATTCAGGACAGGTGTGCCTGTGCGGTTCACGAATTCTTGTCCACGCCTCTCTGTACGACGAGTTCACGACAAAGTTTGTCAAAGCGGTCAACAACATCAAAGTTGGCGACCCGTTGGATGAAAGCACCGTCATGGGCTCGGTGATTTCCGTAGACCATCGTTCAAAGGTCGAGTCGTACATCGACCTCGGTCTTGCAGAAGGCGGTACGGTGTTGACCGGAGGCACCAGCAAGGAGGTTCCTGTTGATGGCGTCTCTCCATCAGGGGCGTTTTTGCGACCCACCGTCATCGCGAACCTCGACCCGTCGAGCCGAACTGCAACTGAGGAAATCTTCGGCCCTGTCGTCACGGTTCACGCCTTTGACTCGGAAGAAGATGCCATCACCATGGCCAACATGACCGAGTACGGGCTTGCCGGTTCCGTGTGGACCGGCGATGTTGAACGGGGCCACGCCTTTGCCAAGCGAATGGAGAGCGGCATTGTTTGGGTCAACACGTGGCTCAACCGCGACCTTCGAACACCGTTCGGTGGCGTCAAACAATCGGGCGTCGGCCGCGAAGGAGGTACGTGGTCGATGAGTTTCTTCTCTGAAATGACGAACATCTGTGTCCAACAACCTTGAGAACACATCTTCAAATGCCTCCTGTTCCATTGGCAGGCATGGACACCGAGGACCTGCCTTTGTTTGTCCTACCCATGGTGCTCTTTCCCGGAGAATTACAAGAACTTCGGGTCTTTGAACCGAGGTACCGGCAAATGCTCGACACGTGTGTGCTCGATGAGCGCCCGTTTGGCTTGGTCCTCAACGACCCCTTTGCGCCAACAAAGGGATGGGATGGACCACGGCGTCATGGTTGCGAGGCCATCATACTCAACCACGAAACCCGAGGCATGAACCACTTCATAACTATCGCAGGTGGTCGGCGGTTCTTCGTCGAGGAGGTGATTGAACCTGCTCTTCCGCCACTCCATCACCCAGACATGGCGGCTCTTGTCGAGGGCGGTGTTGCCCCCGATGTTCACACCTTGTTGCAAGAAGTACCCGAGGACCACCCACACCACCGCCTCTACATCTCTGCGAAGGTGCGCTATCTCGAGGAAAATGGCACCTTGTCAGAAGACGAGCAAGCGTTGCTCAAAACCATCACGACCAAACTCATCCACCGCGCTGGGGCGGGCATGTCTGTTGACAAGACCGTGCTTGAAGAATGGGTGAATGCATTGTGTGAAGAACAAATCAGCGCCGACCGAGGCTCCGTCTACAACGTGGCTGCGCTTTGCATGAACGACCTTGAGGCGCGTCAACAATTGTTGGCATCCTCAACGGCCGAGGAGGCCATGCACGAGCTCAAAGCCCACCTTCCTGACTTGGTTTGAGCGAGGGAAGAGTGCAGGCGAGTGTTTGAAAACGAAACGGCGGGTGGAAAGGCCATGTCCGTTTACGGTGCAGCGCGCAAAGTCACGACGCACACGCTTCAGGAGATGAAGCGAGCGGGCGAGAAAATCACCATGCTCACGGCCTACGACTACTCGTTGGCAAAACTGGTTGACCAAGCCGGCGTGGACGTGATTCTCGTTGGCGACTCGGCGTCCAACGTGATGGCGGGCCAGGTCACCACCGTGCCGATGACCCTTGACCACATGATTTACCACGCCCAGTGTGTGGAGCGAGCGGTCGACCGAGCCTTGCTGGTGGTGGACATGCCCTTTGGAACCTACCAAGGCAACTCTCGGCAAGCACTTGATTCGGCCATTCGCATCATGAAAGAATCCAGCGGGCATGCGGTCAAACTGGAAGGCGGGGCAGAAATTGTCGAATCCGTCCAGCGCATCTTGACGGCAGGCATTCCCGTGATGGGCCACTTGGGTTTGACACCTCAGTCCATCTACAAATTTGGCACGTACTCCGTGCGGGCAAAGGAAGAAGAGGAAGCAGAGAAGTTGATTGCCGATGCCAAAATCCTCGAAGAAGCAGGGTGCTTTGCCATCGTTCTTGAAAAGATTCCACGAGATCTTGCACAACGCGTCACGGAGGCACTGAGCATTCCAACCATCGGCATCGGTGCTGGCCCCGATGTTGACGGTCAAGTGCTGGTGTTGCACGACGTGCTCGGCATTACGATGGATTTCTCGCCTCGCTTCTTGCGCCGTTATCTCAACCTCGCCGAAGAGATCGATGGAGCCTTGAAGAAATATTGCACCGATGTACGGTCGGGTGATTTCCCGAACGACGAGGAATCTTACACATCCTGATCAACCGAACAGGTTGAAGGCCAGGATAGAGCCACCCAACGCCCCGATGTTAACCCCGAGCGTGTGCCACAGGGCGTACCGAAATGGAGGAAGGTGGAATCGCCACCACGAAGTGCTGATCCATATCCACACCACGATGGCGACATAACCACCGCAAATCAACGCCCCGAAACCGGTTGTCCAAACGCCGCCGAAAAACAATCCGAGGACCGCCACACCGGCGAGGTATTCCTTCCACCTTGACCCGTCGTGCGGTGTGAGCCACCGATGAAACACCGGCGAGAGAAGCAAGAAAAGCAAGAGGGCGGCGTGAATGGGATTGGGCATGGGATAGGGAAGGTGCGGCTGAACCTGCACCTGCCACACTGCACCAACCAGCAATCCAAAGAACGCCGGTGCGCCAACGTTCGTCCACGTTTCCTCCCACGTCGCCGATGAAGGTGGCGCAGACACGGTCACGGACACCGTTGACTCATTCGTCTTGTCCATGCGATGGCCAAAAAGACGTCCTGTTTAGGACTTGGTGTTGCTCTCTCAACCCGTGAATCCGATGATGAATTAAACCTCGGCCCCCTCGCTGAGTGCATGGGCAAAGGGAAAATTGTGGCGGGATGCATTGCCCCACACCCACCACATTTGGTGTATGCGGAAAATCCACCCCAAAACGAGCCGGTTGCCGAGGGTGGCTGGGAACAATTGCGCTGGGGTTACGAACGCCTCAGAGCCTCGCTCGCCGATATCGATTACGACGCCATCGTTCTGCTTTCGCCCCACTGGCAAACCTATGTTGGCACCCATTTCTTGGGACTCCCGCACTTTGAAGGGCTCTCGGTCGACCCTATCTTCCCCAACCTCTTCCGGTACCACTACAACATGAACGTGGATGTTGACCTCGCCAAAGCCATTCACGACGAAGCGGAAGCAGCAGGCTTGCCTGTGAAAATGATGGAGAATCCCGACTTCCGAGTGGATTACGGAACCATCACCACGGGTCATCTGTTCAATCCAGATTGGGACAAGCCGCTGGTTGTGATTTCGAGCAACCGGTCAACGGCCTACTACTCGGTTGAAGTCATGCAAGAAATCATGATTGAGTTGGGCCAGGTCACGAGAAGGGCCATCGAAGCCAGCGGCAAAAAGGTCGTCGTCCTGGCCAGCAATTCGCTTTCACACCGTCACTTCACAACGGAATCAGAAGTGCCAGAAGACATGAGCAAAGAACACATCACCAGCCATGCCATGCATCTATGGGACATGCGCATGATCGACTACATGCGAAGCGGACAGGCCCAGCGCATTTTGGATGAAATGCCCGAATTCACCGAACAGGCCATCGCTGAAAGCGATGGAGGAGGGCTCTCTTGGCTCCTTTCAACCCTTGACGTACCCGATTACCCAGCCATTCTCCACGGCTACGGAACCATCATCGGGACCGGAAACGCCGTTGTTGAATGGCCCTGCCACGCCCACGAGGTGAGCGAAGCATGAGCGAGGGCGAAGTCGTCGCTTCCTTCGTGGTCCCGGTCCATCCCCACACGGTCCTCGCACCCGACCAGAACCCTGGCTGGCGACGCCTCCGCGATGCCTTCGACCAAGCTGCACAAACCATTCGTGACTTGGAGACTGACCTCATCATCGTCTATTCGACCACATGGCCTTCGATCATTGGACACCAAATCCAAAGCGACCCAAATCCAGAATGGGTGATGGTTGACCACGACTTCCACGATCTCGGTTCCATTCCGTATTCATTCAACATTGATGCAGAGTTCGCCCACGCTTGGAACCAAGCCAACCAAGAACGAGGCCTCCAGAGCCGTTGTGTCAACTACAAGGGGTTCCCCATTGACGTCGGTTCTGTTGTGGCCTTGACTCTCTTGAACCCGGACAACACCATTCCTGCCGTCATCGTCTCGTCCAACATGTATGCGAACCGTAGTGAAACCACTGTCCTCGCCAAATCGTGCATGGACGTCATCAAAGCACAAGGGCGCCGGGCGGTGGCCATCACCGCCATGTCCTTGTCAAACCGAATGTTCACCGATTTTATTGAACCCTCCGAGGATAAAATTCACTCCCTCAAAGACGATGAATGGAATCGCAAAATTTTGGAGTTCCTCGAGCAGGGTCGTCTGGAAGATGTCGGGCAGTTGTCTCGCACCATTCACCAGCAAATCCGTGTCCAGAAGGTCGTGGCCTTCAAGCCCATGTGGTGGCTTTCTGCGATGAACGGAAACCGAAACGATTTGACCGGAAACATTCTCGCCTACGAGGCGATTCATGGCGCAGGCGGTGCAGTGGTTCATCTCGACCCGACACCCTCGGGAGTCGGGGACAAGGAATACGACGAAGACGACGTGGACTACTACCATGGCGAGCGCGGTGTGCTCGACACCGTGGATGAAACGGAAAGCGGAGCCGACGAATCCGAGCAAGAGGACACCCCCGACCATCAGGGTCCGGAACTGTGGGAGCCAACGGAAGCCGACGGCTCGGTGAACACCGAAGCTGCGCCAAAACCCGTGGGGGCCTATCCCCACGCTCGCAAAGTGGGTGACATGCTCTTCTTGTCAGGTGTTGGACCTCGGCAACCCGGGACCAACGACATACCGGGCGGACCCATTCACGACGACAACGGCAACCCGCTGGATTACGACATCAAGGCTCAAACACACGCCGTTGTGAACAATGTTCGACGCATCGTGGAAGAAGCAGGTGCGACGATGGATCAAATCGTGGACGTAACCACCTTCCTGGTGGACATGAAACGAGATTTCCAAGGCTACAACGAAGTTTGGGCTGAAACGCTCGGAACCGTTGGACCCACAAGAACCACCTTGGCCATCGATGCCCTTCCAACACCGATTGCAGTGGAAATGAAGGTCATCGTCCACATGGGCGAGTAATTTCCAGTTTTCGGCAACATACCGACGACTACAGGCAAGAGCCTAATATGATACGGCGGTTTGCCACCAATAAGCATCAACTTTGATGTCGGAATCGGGGGGAACAATGGTGGTGAATGACTCCGTAGAGAATATTCTCAAGAGCGTCGCCTCTGGTGACATCAAGGGTGCAGCAGAGGAAGTGAAGGCGACATTTGCACGAACCATTGGGCTTGCTGGTGTGGTGATCATTTCCCTTTCTGCCATGCTCCCAGGGATTTTTGTCACACCCACCTTTGCGGCTGAAATCATGGGACCGGGCATTTGGCTCGCATTCCTGCTTGCTGCTGCAGTTGTGCTGCCAGCTGCCATCTCAAAATCAGAATTGGCTTCAGGAATGCCCTCAAGCGGAGGGTCGTATGTGTTTCTGGAACGAACATACGGACCGCTCTTTGGAACCATCAGTGGCCTCGGCCTCTGGGCGTCTTTTATGCTGAAATCCGCCTTTTCTCTCATCGGTTTCTCGGCCTATTTCATCTTCATCACCACCTTCTTTGATGTGGAGATGACCATGCTCACCCTGTCGCTTTCTGCCTTGGTGCTCATCACCGTGGTCAACATCTTGGGCGTTTCAAAAATCAAAACCATTCAAACGCCCATTGTTGTCACAACCGTTGGCTTGCTGCTCGGCATGTGCATCATGGCGTTACGAGCACCGAATTTTGATGCCTCCGTTCCGCTCGACGGTGCTTTCTCGACCGACATCTGGACGTTGGCTGAAACGGCTGGTTTCGTCTTCGTCGCCTATGCAGGCGTGACCAAAGTGGCGGCCATCGGAGATGAGGTCAAAGACCCTGAAAAGAACCTCCCTGCTGGTATTCTTCTTTCATTGGTCATCGCCACCGTCATTTACAGCCTGTTGGCGTTCATGATGATGGCCGCCATTCCCGGAGAATGGTGGTTTAACGCCGATGGCAAGGTCGTTGAAGATCCCATCTCTGTCTTCGCTGCCGAACTTGCAGGTTCCACGTTTGGGGTTATGGTCGCCATCCTGTCCGTGCTAACGATGATTTCGATGGCGCTTGCAGGGATTCTCGCTTCCTCGCGCTTCTTGTTTGCTATGGCGAGGGACAACCTCATCTCACCGAAACTTCAGGAGATGAACACCAAGTACGAAACACCCCACTGGGCCATTCTCGCCACGGGTTTGGTCATGGGCATGGCCATCCTTCTGCTTCCTTTGAAAGACGTCGTGAAACTTGCCTCGGGCTTCAAGATTATGATTTTCATCATGATCAACTCCTGTGTGATCATCCTTCGTCAAACGAGCGAGGCCCACGGGTGGGATCCAACCTACAAGGGTCCATTGTATCCATTCATGCAGGTCTGGGGCATCATTGCTGGCTGTTTCCTCATCTCACTTCTTGGGGCCAAAGCGTTCATCGGAGGAGGCGTGGCTGTCGTAGCGGGCATCATCACCTACTACACATACGGCAAAAACCAGTATACTGGCCCGGACCAAACACCGTTCAAGACCTTTCGTGCCAGCTTTGGGGCAAAGGAAGACTGAGTCCAGATGAACTGAAGTCGGTCAATTGATTGCTCAGAAAGGAATTGGCCATCACTCGTGGCGAATCCACTCGCCACTCGGCGTCACTTCCCA